>Ga0126342_10003167_pt1 | contig 26887 bp, 23 predicted proteins | sample Cyp1metagenome_FD_92528 | JGI IMG/M metagenome (GOLD analysis project Ga0126342, IMG submission 92528) | Coral microbial communities from Lord Howe Island, Old Settlement Bay, Australia - Cyphastrea 1 metagenome | ecosystem: Host-associated > Invertebrates > Cnidaria > Coral ...
CAACTTTGTCACACACCATCTTTCCTCCACCTCCTCCTTTGTCTTTCCTTCCTTCCCCGTCCCCGCTACAACATTTGTTGCTCATTATTGGAAGAAGTTGACTTGTGGGGTTATCCGGTCCTTTAATTAACATGTATTGTCTTCCTATATTTTGCATTATTTTGCCTGTGGTTCGGTAGCAGATGGTAGGTTTGTGTGTGTGTGTGCGCGTGCGCACAGATGTTTGCCCTGAGAAGGGGGCTGGAGGTACACAGAATCTGTGAACCAGTTGCAAGCTGGCCAAGAGACGCATGGGAACGTCTTTAGGTTTGGTGTTGGTCGATTTTGTCCAATTCTTGTAGTGCGTAGTTCGATGCCAATATATAATATTTTATATAGTTTGGTCCGTGCACTTGACAGGTCCGATTCTGAAGCAAATTCAGTGGATCCAGTCTTCCAGCCATGTGAAACGTGCAAGACTCTGGAGCCACTGTATCCTGATATCTTTTGGCACCCAGTTCCATCATGATTCATGAGCACTTCAGCGACATGCATAATTACTGCTACCCCTAGCCGTCACATGCCGTCACTATAGCATACTATGGCAATAGAATCTAGCTTTGGTATCGTTGCCGTAGATGTGGAAGCTGTTAAAGCTGTTAAAGCTGTTGAAGCTGTTGCGCCTGATTTTTTTCTGAAGGCCTTACAGTAGCCATTTCAGCAATCCTTCAGCTAGGCAGAGCTGGCCCACTTGAAGTTGCAAGCCGATGAGCTAGACGCGGCCATTCTGGAGAAAGAGGAGGCTACATGTTTTTTGGCCAAACCAGAAGAAACGACCGGCGAACGGATGCAATATGATTATATAATAGATAATAAATTAATAGTAACATCATGCCATGCAATGATCGCAACATATCACAACGAGCAACGAGAGGTGATCAATAGGTGATTCATTTGGAGTTGTTACTTGCTGTTGGCACAGAATAGAAGAAAACATCCAAAATCCAAGTTTGCATATTGCAAGCCCACAGCACCACAGCCAGGAGAATGAGTCGTTAAAGACTCGAATCAGAAAGCTTGCGGTTGCATAACGCCCAGCGAGGGCTAAAGATATGCAGCTTTGAATATTCTCGATTATTTTCGAGACTAGTCATTTGACTTGTCCTGTCTCACGGAAGCAGACGAGCTGACAGGTTGCTGAAAAACAGTGAAGAGGGCCCTGGCTCCTGTGCATGTTCCTGGATCACCCGCATTTGAAGAACATGGTATTCTCACATCGTGTGGGAGCAATTCCGTAAAATGGTAGCTGTGCAAGACTTAGCAGATATAAATATAAACAGTCGCAGGTGAAGTTTCATGAGCTGCTTGAGCACAAAAACGTTGGCATTCGTTCATCTTCGTCAGACTGGCGACGCGACTGTCCTGTATCCTCTAGGTTCCTGTAGTAGGTACCAGTAGTACCACACAAGGCGGTGGCGGAAGTTTCAAAGATAGGACACTATAGGAAAGGTGAATTTGTTGTGATGCATGGATGGCAAAGCGAATCCATTGATGAACCGATAGCTGGTTGGAGTTGTGCTATTGGATCTTTTTGGAGTGGTTGCAGTGGTCACCTCAACCACAACTGCTGGATGTAGTGTGGTGTAGAGTGTAGTGCAAAGTTTTTTGTAGTTGCAGTTCTAGTTGTAGTTGTATTGTAGTGGTGGTGAAGTGTGGTGAAGTGTAGTGAAGTGGAGTGGAGCGTAGCGTAGCTGTAGTTGTAGTTGGAGTTGTATTGTAGTGTAGTTGAAGCAGCAGCTGTGGTTGATGTTGTTGTAGTTGCAATGTTGTAGCTGCAGCTTTAATTCTAGTAGTTGTAGTAGTAGTAGTAGTAGTAGTTGTTGTTGTTGTTGTTGTTATTGTAGTGGTGGTCGTAGTGTGGTGTAGTGGTAGTTTAGTGTGGTAAAGTGGAGTGTAGTGTAGTGTGGTGGGGTTATTGTAGTTTTAGTTGTAGTTTTAGCTTAGTTGTAGTGTAGCGTAGTGTATTTATATTTGTAGTCGTAGTTGTAGCAGACCAGACGGAATCGGTCACCCACTAGCAAAGTCAGACCACAGTGAGTCAATCACCCCCCATGTCGGAGTCAGTCACCCTCCACAGCCCCACTGGGGGCGAGGGGTGAATGCCCTGCGGCGTGCCTCGTGGGCCGTCAAAGTGACATGGTTTCTTTGGGGTTGGCTCAGGGTTGTTTCAAGATGTATTGGGGTCTATTTAGGGTTGGTTTAAGAATTCTGCAGGGTTTCCTGATGGTTTGTTTTAGGTTCCATTTAGGGTTGACTTAGTGTTGGTTTGTGGTTTATTTAGGCATGGTTTAGGGTTTTGAAAGGGTTGGTTTAGGGTAATGATGGGTTTCGTCAAGGTTTGGTTTAGGGTCTATTTAGGGTTTATACTTTTCGTTGGTTTGGGGTTTATTAGGCCTGGTTCAAGGTTTTTATTGGTTGGTTGAGGTTAAATTAGGGTTCATCAGGGTTTGTGCAAAGGTTGGACTAGGGTTTATTTCGGCTTGATGTAGGGTATGGTCAGGCTTCAGTGTTTTATTTGAGGTTAGCTTCGGGTTAATGGCTAATGTCGGGTTCCGTCAAGGTTTGTTTTAGGGTCTCTTTAGGGTTTACTTAGTGTTGGTTTTGGGTTTATTTAGGCTTGGTTTAGGGTTTATTTACCTTTGGTTTAAGGTGAAATTTGGGTTTCGTCAGGGTTTGCTTGAGGGTTGGTTTAGGGTTTCATGTAGAGTTTGTTTTAGGGTTTATGTACTCTTGGTTTGGGGGTTGGTTCAGGGTTGTTTCAAGGTGTATTGGGGTCTATTTAGGGTTGGCTTTAGGGTTGGTTTAAGGTTTCTGCAGGGTTTCCTCATGGTTTGTTTTGCGATATATTTAGGGTTGACTTAGTGTTGGTTTGGGGTTTATTTAGGGTTGGTTTAGGGTTTTGAAAGGGTTGGTTTAGGGTAATGATGGGTTTCGTCAGGATTTGTTTTAAGGTTGGTTTAGGGTTTATTTATGCTTGGTTTAGGATTTATTTAGGCTTGGTTTAGGGTACATTCAGGCTTGATTTAGGTGTTGTTTGGGGTTGGTTTAGGGCTAATGTAGGGTTTCGTCAAGGTTTGGTTTAGGGTCTATTTTAGGGTTTACTTTTCGTTGGTTTGGGGTTTATTTAGGCTTGGCTTAGGGTTTGTAAGAGCTGGTGAAAGTTAAGTTCGGGTTTCATCGGGGTTGTGCGAAGGTTGGATTAGGGTTTTGTAGCGTTTTGTCGCTGTGTTTTTTCGTGGTGAATCTTCCGATTGATTCCTACTGACTTCCGTAGCTGTTTGAGATCGAGAGGGCCAGCTTTGGACGTTTGTGTCCTTTTTTCTTTCCCGCCTTCACTCCTTCGCTTTCTCTCCTTTTTGATTTTGTTTTACCATATGCTGCTGGCCCTCTCGCTGAATTTTCAAGAAGGACGCTTCTGTCTGACATTGCGCCATGAGGCAGTCAATCTTTGTTTGATGTCATCATCCCGCAGGTTTGGCCAGACATTTGCTTCTGGCACTTTCCGCTTCTGTTTTGATTGCCTTGCTGATTTTCCTTCCGATTTTTCAGGGGGTTATGCTAGATAGTTGCGTGGTGGCAGCTTTTGATTTTATTCCATTGATTTGCTGCTTAAGATTGAAGAGGCCGCTGTCTCTTTCACAATTCCGAGCAGTATGATGGAGCCGGTGACACTGTTCGATTGGAGCCGGTGAGTCATTTGCTAACAGAACATCGTCTTTGCTTCCCTTTTTTCCCTTGTGCATGAATGTTTTTCTTGTCAGCTGCAAATTGTGGGAGCAGTTTTCAATGACATCTGCGTTATTTGACTCAGGCATCAAGTGATTGGTGGTCCTGCTTTTAGTTTGCAGCCAGTCATTAGCATCTTTGACCTGGAGACCTTGACAAGCACATTGTCATTGCGTTCGATGGCTTGTAACCGTTGGAGCTTGCACTGCGCCAGTGCCGCCTTGGCTCCTGTTTTTTTTTCCCCTCTCCTGTCGCGTGTCGGCCATATACTATTTCCAGTTGCATTCCTTTATCCGGCAACCTGCCAGAGTGTGTTCTAGCTTTGCTTCGAAACACAGGTCACGGTTATCCAGCCACTAATGAGAGCAGGTTTTTTTTTCTGGACCGGCATTTTCTCAATGGGTGCGAGCCACAGTGCTCCATCTAATTTGCCATGAGCTAAACTGATAGCAAAGCGGACTTTGCCACCTTGATGGCCGAACTGCAGATCCCCGAGCGGATCCAGACTTGGATCAAGCAAGAATGAAGGTTTTGAGACTATTTCAGATTTGACTTTTGCTTTTGTCCACAGCGTGGATGGGGATGCGCTGTTGTCAAAGATACCTCATCAGATCTGGAATGATCTTGGGGTTGACCCGGCTCAGGCTGCCACGAGTGTCACAGCGGGGCGCATCCGGCGTTTGATCTCTCACGGCAAGGTCTTGGTCACCCAGTTTCAGACAAGCGGGCGTGCGCCTGCAGGTACTCCAAATGCCGGGAGTTTGTGTCCTCCATCCTGGCAAGAACACGCTCCGCCTCGCCTCACGCCAGAGTCTGTGGCGGCACTGAGCGCCATGTTCACCAAGAATTTTCCAGGGGAATTGCTCATTGCAGAAACTCTTCCGAGCACCCGGTCCTTAGCATCCGGCTCCTTAGCATCATACATCACCAACTTCAACCAGGTCAGACTTTGCGCTATGTGCCGTGGCAGCTCAGGTTGTCCCAAAAGCAGTGCCAGGAGATGATGGAAGCAAAAACGCCTCAGCTCTTGGGGGTCATCTGGGATGATACCCCGGAATTGCCTTTGGACCAAGCGCGCTTGTCGGCAGAGTGGCTCATGAAAGTTCAGCAAGTCTTTCGCAATGCTTTCGTCATGTGTGGGGCAGCGCACCTGCACACCTTTAAGAAATTTGACCAAAAGGTCTTTGATTTGGCCATGAAGAAGCATTCTCCGGACCCGGATCTCCGAGCTGCCAGCCTGTCAGAGCTTCTGGAGGCAGACAAAGCTATTTGGGCCGAGATCATTTCTTTGGTTGGCCAAGGATGGACATTGGACGATTCCCTCCATGAGCTCACAACAGCACGTGCGGATATCTACGGCTTGCTCCAGCCACGGCCAAAGAGTGTCGGGCCAGTGCCAGTGAAAGGTGCAGGCAAGACCCACATCCAGAATGGAGTCAGGAAGACTTTGGGCAACACAGCTGCTTCCCCAGATTTGTGCAGCTATATTATCCTGGACGGCCAGCGTCACAACTTGTGCCAACGTTTTCGGCAGAACCGGTGCACCAGCAAAAGTTGCAAATACAAACATTTGTGCGCGGCCAAAGTTCAAGGAAAGCCACGCGGCTGCAGATCATCCGCACATATCCGCACAGTAGTTGACTAGTTCCTTGCTCATCACCCTTGGTTGGTAATCCATCTGTCAGGTGTGCGACCATGCCGGTGACAGGGGTGGAGCCCACAGTTCCACGACCTCTGGATTTTCCCCCAGGCTGTTTCTTGCCGGCGTCATCCGGCAGATTTTTCTGGATCTTTTTTGCTACACCAGGATCATCCCTGGTGGATGCGGCGCAAGCTTCGCGCGTGGATACAATTTTCCTTTTCGACTCAGTTGACACATACCTGGACATACCTGAGCCTGAACATTTTGGATGATGCACATTATGAGCAGATGTTGCGGCTTGTTTGGGGTGGCTGGATCGCGGCTCTGTGGTCTGCGCCACATCTTGGTGCAAGCGATTCGAATCCAGCGCCTTCCTCTTTGATCACTGACATGGCCTGCCGAAACCGGGCCTTGCTGGCAGCTGTGCATGCGCGTGGGGCTGCGGTTGGTTGGGATGCTTCTCCAGAGGACCTCCTGGACCCTAAAAGTGCCGACATGCTGTGCTCCTGGAATGCTACATGCTGCAACGTAGCAGGGTGTGCTTGGACTTCGACATGCCGACAAGTTGGTTTTTCTGCACCAACGAGGCAGATATGAGGCCTCTCGCATCTCAATGTTCTTGCTTGCATCGCCATGTCTCAGATGCTGTGCTCGGCGGGGTATCTTATCCCCCGAAGTTGGCTTTCGCCATCATCCAGATCTTTTGTGAAGCTTGTTCATGTGATGGGCAGTTGGTGCAGCTCCGCGACTTGCCATTAACCAAGAGCGGCGCAGCGCTCAAGCCGGTTCACACTTGTGATGGTGCAGGTGTGCACAGCACAGCGGACTGGACTGCCACTGACAAGCCGGATCTGTTTCTGGATCTGCGGGATCGTATTTGGCATTTTTCACACGAACACCGAGTTGACAGCATCATCGTGGACCATATCCAGCAACAAAAGAATGGTGAGCCGCTGTCGCTTCAGCAACTTGCTCCATTCATGCAGCTCACTGACCATTGGTTTCGGGAAAGAGGTTTTTCCCCATGCTGGAGCGTGGCTCCAGGCCAATCATTTCGCCTCAACCTTCTACAGTCATTGGTGGAAGTTACACAAGATCCGGACCTGACCTTGTGAGCAGCTTTGAAGCAAAGAATGCCCACCGGAGTCCTACAGCCGCTGGAGCCTTCTGGCCTGTGGCCAAGGAAAACGCATGCTGAGCAGACCACTGAACCTTCGATGCTCCATCACACCAATTGGCAAGGTGCTGACGAGGAACCGGACGTGACACAATCCCTGATTGATGCTGAAATCGCCAACGGTTGGGTACAGGAACTCCACGGGGGCTTGGAGGAAGCCAGACGACGGTGGCAGCACATTCATTGCCGTCGGCAAGCTCAACGGTCAAGGTGCCCAACAAGGCTCCTCGATTGATTTTGGACAGCAGCTGTTGCGCAGTGAATCAGAACTGCCGACTTCCCGAGAGCATAATCCTTCCCTCCGTGGACGATGTTCGCCGGGCCCCTTCGTCCAGCCATAACATTGGGGAATTTTCAGCCTTAGTGTTGGACATACACGCTGCTCACGAACAAGTTCGTTTGCATCCCGAGTCCCGAGGAGTAGGGGTTGGTTCTGTTTCAATTCAATCAACCGCACATACTTTTACACAGTGGCGCACTTCGGAGCACGTTTCAGTGCTTGGTGGTGGCAGAGAATGGCGGCCTTGATCTTGCGACTACTGCACCATTTTCTGCATTCAGGACACCGTGGCTGGATATATGTGGACGACATCTTGCTGCTCTTCCGCAGAACATCTTTTACGAAGCAAGTGACTTTGGCCGTTCTTTTTCTGCTCCTCATCAACTCGCCCATACCCTGGCAAAAAGCCCGGCTTGGTGACTGTGTCACCTGGACAGGCTGGGATTTCAATTTTCGTTTGGATACAGTGCAGTTGACGGCTTCCAAAGCCACAAAGCTTCTAGACTTGCTGCAGGACGTGTTGGCCACGAAGCAGGCGAAGGCGAAAGCATTGGAGACGACTTTGGACATGTTGATCTGGTTCACTTCCGTTGCTCGGTTTCTTCGTCCCCAGCTGGCTGACATTTACAGATGCTTTACAGTCCACCGGCAGTGCTTTACAGTGTTCCGGCGCAGTTCTGGGCCGAGTTCCTTTCTGTTTTGAATGGCGCGGCTGTAGTCATGTCGGCTTCGCCCTCCTTGGCTCTACCTTTGGGTGGTCGCATGGTGCAATATTCACACATTCCTATCCATTCTAAGAATGACCTGCCGCGAGTGCTCACCAAATCTCACCTGCAATGGCTGCGGGTTCAAGACCTTCGAGCAAGCTCTGTAACACTGACCAAAGATGCGCTTAGCCGCCTCGGATGGTTTTATGCTTTGGTGTCCCGACCGCACCATATTTTCAGCTTGCATTTGCCAACACCTTTGGTGATCAAAGCTGCAGCTGATGCTTATGTGCACGATGAAAGTCTGGGAATTGGCGGGTGGATTATTGCGCCCAAGCATATTGTCTGGTTCAGCGAGCAATTTTCTATGTCTCAGCTTAAAGGGTTCCTGCCGCAGCTCACCAAGCACCCGCAGAAATACATCTGTGCATTTGAAATCTTGGCCCAGGTGGCACTGGTGATGGCTGCCTGCCAGCAGGCTGCGCTGCGACACTTGGCAGTCATTTTGCCATCAGCGTCAGATAACACAGCTGCTGAAGCTGGGATCAACAAGTCTTTGACCACCCGATGGCCTGCATCCGTGTTCCTCCAAATGCTGGGCAACATCGCTTTCCAACACCAGGTGCATCTGTCAGTTTCCCACATACCAGGTCCACGCAATGACTGGGCAGACGACCTAGTCGCAACCGCATACAAAAATTGCTGCATTATCCATGTTTCAGGGTGTCTCTTGAGGATTTCTTCAACATTGGTCGACGAATCCATTTCTATCCACCGAAAGACTGGCCAGCTCATTTTCTGACCTTACAGGCAGGGAGGTAGAAAAAATAAATCGATCTTGAGTGGTTTACTGTGCACTTCATGTTGTGATCTAGTCAGTTTTCTGCAATGATTGTATTTCAGATTTCATGTCGCAATTCAGCTGTGTCAATTTTTCAGCGCTGTAACAGCGTGCACGCAGAGTTAGCTACTCATGTTGCAGTCCAGTTGCGCGTTTTTTTCCCCAGTTCAATTTCGGTTTCAGCACCGATTTCAATCCTGCCAACGTTGTTTCGTGTTTTGTTTTGCACCTCTCAGGCCGCTGGTACGGAGATTTTCATGCGATATGTGATTTCATGTTGGTCTTTGTGGCATACGAACTATTCACTAAGGACTGCTCCTCCACCATGCTCAGACTGTGGGGGGGGCGTCCGGCAAACCGAGCATGGACACTTGAATCTTCTCTCAGCAGTGTTGCCCAGATTGAAGGGGGGTTATACTAGATAGTTGTGTTGTGGCAGCTTTTGGTTTTATTCCAGCGATTTGTTGCTTAAGATTGAAAAGGCCGCTGTCTCTTTCACAATTCTGGGCCAAACTTTGAGAAAAGAAAAGAGTGTCCATACGGCTGATCGGTCGGAAGCAGAGGAGGAAGCAGTGCTAGCGACAGAACTCGTAGCGTTTTGTCGCTGTGTTTTTTCGTGGTGAATCTTCCGATTAATTCCTACTGACTTCCGTAGCTGTTTGAGGTCGAGAGGGCCAGCTTTGGACATTTGTGTCCTTTTTTCTTTCCCGCCCTCACTCCTTCCCGTTCTCTCCTCTTTGATTTTGTTTTACCATATGCTGCTGGCCCTCTCGCTGAATTTGCAAGAAGGACGCTTCTTTCTGACATTGCGCCATGAGGCAGTCAATCTTTGTTTGATGTCATCATCCCGCAGGTTTGGCCAGACATTTGCTTCTGGCACTTTCCGCTTCTGTTTTGGTTGCCTTGTTGATTTTCCTGCCGAAAGAACTATTTCGGCTTGGTGTAGGGTATAGTCAGGCTTGGGTTAGGTTTTATTTGAGGCTAGCTTCGGGTTAATGGTTAATCTCGGGTTCCGTCAAGGCTTGTTTGAGGGTCTCTTTAGTTTTACTTCGTGTTGGTTTTGGTTTAAGGTTTATTTAGGTTTGGTTTAAGGTGAAATTTGGGTTTCGTCAGGGTTTGCTTGAGGGTTTAGGGTTTCTGTAGGGTTTGTATGATTTTAGTGTTTATGTAGTCTTAGTTTGGTTTGGGGTTTCTTCTGGTTTTAGTTTAGGGTTGAATTATTGTTTCGTCAGGGTTTGTTTTGGGGTACGGTTTCTTTTAGCGCTGGTTTGGGTAGGGGTAGGAGGAGTAGTAGGAGTAGTAGGAGTAGGAGTAGGATGAGTAGTACTAGTCGTCATTGTAGCAGTAAGGGCAGTAGTGGTAGTAGTAGTAGCAGTAGCAGCAGCAGCAGCAGTAGTAGTAGTAGTAGTATAAGCAATAACACTAGTAGTAGTAGTAGTAGCAGTAGCAGTAGCAGGAGTAGTAGTAGTAGTAGTAGTAGGAGTAGTAGTAGTAGTAGTAGTGGTAGTGTTGTTGTTGTTGTCGTCGTCGTCGTCGTCCTCGTCGTCGTCGCTGTGTAGTGTAGTGTAGTGTATTGTAGTGTAGTGTAGTGTAGTGTAGGGTAGGGTAGGGTAGGGTAGTGTAGTGTAGTGTAGTGTAGTGTGGTGTAGTGTGGTGTGGTGTAGTGTAGTGTAGTGGAGTGCAGTGCAGTGGAGTGGAGTGCAGTGCAGTGCAGTGCAGTGTAGTGTAGTGTAGTGTGGCGCGGTTGAACGTCCAAAAGTGGTCCGAACGTGGTGTGCTTTGCGCATTTTGACTTCGAAACGTGCTTTGCGCCACAACGGTGTGCACTTTTTCGACATCTAAGCTTCTAAAAGTGCTCCGAAGCTGAGGTGTTTTCTGCGTTTTGACTTCGAAATGTGCTTCGCGCCACAACGGCATGCATTTGTTCATCTCTTAGCTAGCCAGATGGCTCCGCACTCGCCGCTTTAGCGAGCCTACTTTGCGACCCTCCGGAGCCACAAATCAATGGTAAAACACAGTGAATCGCGACTTGTCTACCTGCATCTTCTTCTTCTTCTGACTCTTTCTCTTCTCTGATCTTCTCTCTTCTTCTCTCCTCTTCTCTGACTCCTCCCACCTCTGCTTTTCCATCTATCCATATTGTCGGAAGTTTGGCTTCCAAACTTCCTTTGATGATGAGGGAAATCAAGCTTTTTTGGTGTTCAAGTGTTCACAATGTATTGAGACAAACATGTGCAGAGTTTGGTTCATAGTCCCAAGAAGAGACCAGAAGGAGGGCGCGGGCCAAGGGAGGAATCGCTATGCTGGAAGACCGGGCAGCAAGCGCTGTCGCCGTTGCTTTTAAGCAGCACTTGGCAGCGTTGAATAGCGAGTTTGAGCGACTAGTGATGGAGAATGTGGACCTGAGGAAACAACTTGTGAGTGGGAACGAGATGCCAAGTGTTTTGAGCCCTGCATGCTCTCCTAGCTCTCCTTGTTCTCCTACGCAAGCCCCAGCTGTCTCAAGTTTTCCCGGTGTTCTTGAAGGCAAAGAAACCCTTTGGCAGATCCGCTCTCTGGAAGCTTGTTCATTGAAGCTGTCAACAAAAGTCACAAAGAGCTTTGATCGTTTACTTGAAGACTTGGTTTGCTGGAAGAGACATGCGTTTGTTTTTGATTTTTCCCCAGAAGACACTAACACCATCCATTGTGTTGCATTGAAATGATTTTTGTAAGTATGAGGTCCTGTGTCAGATCTCCTTGACTCGCTTAGTAGATTTGGCTGCAGGTCAAAGTTGTTGAAAAGTTGTTTCGCACACACTTTCGCATGTCGCTTCAGGATTGCGCTTCATCTCCAAAGCCGCCAATCGTCAAAGAGGGCCACAAAGAGGGCCACAAGGTCAACTACCTGGAGAGCCCGAAGCATTTGCACCTCCCATATTCCAGTGCCACAAGTCCTGGCAGCCCGAGTCCAACTGCATCACAATTCCAAGAATGCGATGCTGAAATGGGCAGCTTACCTGGGACTATATCTGAAGAGGCACTCAATTCACAAGAGTTCTTGAATGACGTCAAATAGTTTCAGGTTTCTGTTTGGACCTGCAAACGCACTTGCAAACTTGCAACTTGCCAGTAGCTCTAGCGCAAGCCAACTCTCTCGCCGGTGCTAGTGACGTACACAAAAAATCATATTATCTCAGTATTGGTATTTCATGTTGTATCAAAGATGTTCACAGCATATCACGGCAAAACATAGTACCTACAATGCAAACCAATCATGAACCGATTAGCCAACAATATATATATATATTAACTGTATATATATGATGTTTATTTGTATAAATAAATAGATAAATAAACAAATAAATAAATAAATACATAATAAATAAATAATATATGTATATATAGATATATATATATATATATCATCCCTGCACGCGTTTCCTCTAGGATGTCGGATGGGACACGTTCAGCGGAACCTGCTTTTCAGAGCGCGTTCAAAGTTCTAGAATTAGACTAAACTTACAGCCATACACTGGAGATGCTTGAAATCTAATTTTGTCATGTTTCTGTCATGTTTCTGTCATGTTCGTCATTTGTTTTGGCATTTCATTTCTGGTCTATCATTTTGTTTGTCAGCGTTTTGCATGTTTTTGTCATGTCAGTTTTGGTCTGTCATTTTGGTTGTTCGTCATTTCTGCCTGATTTTGTGTGTATGTGTAATGGATGAATGGATGGATGGATGGATGGATGGTATGTTATGTTATGTTATGTTGTGTTGCGTTTTGTTATGTTATTGTATCGTAACGTATGGCATGGTACTGTATTGTAATTAATGTATATATATATACTGCAATGTAATGCAATGCAATACAGGGCAGCGCGGTGCAATGGATTGCAATGCAATGCAGTGCATCGCAATGCAATGCAATGAATGTATGGACGGATGGATGTATGTATATATAAAATTTAATATACATGTATTCTTAAGTATCAACCTTCTCTACCGCATTCATACTGATGGTCAACATCTTGGCCCAACTTCTAGGCCTTGAGCTAGACTCGAGTCAGCCCTGAAGCCAACTGTTAAGACAACAGATTGGCAGTACAACCAGCGTGTGCAACAAAAGGATTGTTTCAACAGGGCACAGCTTCAGCAGTTCAACAGACTGTTCAACAACTGCCTGAAACATTTCATGGTAGCAGAGCTCTGCCTAACCAGGGGCATCTCCAAGCAACAGCAGTAAACAACAGGCAGAGGACTTGATCCCAGGGCACGGGGGGATTTCCAGAGCACAGGGGGGTTCTGAACAAGAAACAACAAGCACCTACACAACAATGGCAGCGCCAGCAGATGATGATGTAACAGCTTTGGCACCAACACGCAAACTCAAACTCAAGACCCCAACATATGATGGCAACTACGCCACATATGAAGAATGAAAATACAAGTTCACAGCATACACGGATCTTCAAGACCCATTCTACCCAAGGATGTTCAGGGGCAGAAGCAACATCACAACAAGTGACAGAAGCACACCTTAGACAGGAAGAAGCAGAAGCATGGGTCCAACCCGACCAGAACTTCAAGTACGTGTTAGTCAACATTACAACGGGAGCAGCAGCCACACTTTGCAGACAACACCAACATGAGATTGGACTCGAGACAACACCACCATGAGATTGGACTCGAGGTATTCGGACAACCAGAAATGAGGTCTGCAATGCCCGTAGGAACAAGAAGCATCGGGTACCGCACAAAACCATTGAAGCCCACACTCGACACCAACAACTTCAAAGAGTCATTCTCCAGCTGGGAGTTTGAACTCAGCAGGTATGAAAGAGACAACAACATTCAACTACCAGACCAGGTCAAGATTGCAGTCTTGATGAACGGAAAAAAAGGACCACTACAACAACACCTTCACCCAAGGGCTGGAGCAACACCAACCTGCGCAGCCATCAGACCAACCATCATGGAATACTACAGGACAACGACAGCATTTAGCGGACTCCCGCAGGGCACAACATCCAGCGTAGCAACAAACTTCAACGGAGGAGCTGCACCGATGGACATAGGAGCCGTCAACAAAGGAAAAGGAAAAGGCAAACACAAAGGCAAAGGAAAGAAAGGTAACAAAGGAAAAGGATATGCGCAACAAGGCCACGGCTACGGAGGACAGACCAAGGAAAAGGACCGGTCGGACAAACAATGCCCTACAAAGGATCCAACTACTATGCGCAAGGAAAAGGAAAAGGATATACAATAGGCTGCTACCGGTGTGGCCAACCAGGTTACATGGCAAAAGACTACAGGGTTGCAGTAGACAACGTACAAGGGGATGGCCAAGAAAACAACAACGGTGCAACAGAGCAGTGGTATGGACCACAGACCACCTATGACAACCATTGGTGGACCAACGACCAAACACAAGTCAAAGCAGTGCAGCAACCACAACAACTTACACTACCAGCACCTTCACATTCAGATGCAACACCAGCATCGCAGATTAGAGTCCTGTGCGCTTTTTGTTGGCGACATTTGCAGGTCGAGGTGCGGAACCGCGGAAACAAAGACCCTACTGCGCCGACTCAGAAGCCACATTACCCGCAAAAAACACAAGGTTTTGCGCCTGAAAGTGCTTTGACCTCTGAATTAACTCGCTTGTGGGTGACATGATGATGACACGGGCATGACATGATGAACATTATTATGATGACAAGACAACCCTTCGGCCGACTCCCTGTCGCACGGCCGTTACAATGCGTTTCGCAACCTCCAGCTGCAATCCCGCTTGCCAGGAGCGTTGCAACATCACTGCTGCTTTCCTGCATGCAGCCGTGCCACTGCCTTTTGTCACAGCCAGCTGCAAACCCGCATAGCAGAAGCGCCCCGCCAAATCGATCAACGTCCGCCCAGTGCTGTCAATGGGACTTCGGCCGCACAAATCCGGCGCCGCTCCGATCCCTCAGTTTTTTGCAATTTTTATGCGACATCAAGCTCTCGCTTTAGCCCCGTGCGCATTTTGCCGACCTCATTTTCCAAAAGTGCTCCAGCATCGTCAGTTAGTTTCTTAATTTTTTGACGTGCAAATTGAGCCGGTGCGCAGTTTGCCGACCACCTCTTCTAAAAGTGCCCCGAGCCCGTCAATCCCTGTCTAGCGCTCCTGTCCTAAAACCTGGGGCTAGCGCCGCCCTGTTCAGCCACCGGTTTGGTGGCTGAAACATATACTGGCATAACCTCAGGACTCAGGCATTCAGCCTCTGAAATGATGGACATCTGTTTTGATGTTGCTGCCAAGGGCCATAGGTTTTCAGGCGCCGGACCTTGTGCATAGAGAAGTCTTTGCGGATGTTATGCCACACCCCTGTAGATAACAAAGTTGAGGAAAGATGATGACCACTGGGAATGGCTGCGTCCGTGGGTTTTCAGCCCCCTTTCCATGAAACACCATTCAGAAAAAAAAAAACGTTTGGGGCTCATCATCCAAAATCATAAGAGAGCCTGAGCCATAGGTTTCAAGCCGCAGTACTAGTACCAACGCATGGTTTACCAAAATGTCAGGATTCTCTTTTGGCAGAAATTGTTAGGCATGAACGGGGACGGTGAGAGGTCGAGCCGGTTCTCCCTGCTCTTGACCCGCACCTTGAAGCTTCTGCGCAAAAGAATTTGTTAACAAATAAGTGCATCTTTGCTTTTGGGAGGCGTATCCTGGGACGTTATGTGACGATGGGTTTGCAGGAACGAATGGTTTTGCATAATTGCTGCGGGTATGATGCTTCAGGCTGGATCATGCGTTGCGTAACATGGAGAGCTGTTCTGGCACAGCTCAAAACAGGGATGTGTGAGATGAAATCCTGGGGTCTGAGTTTCTGTGGTGTATCTTGGGACGTTGGCTCAGGACCGGTTTACACAAATGCGCAGTACAACTTGGAGAGCTGTTCCGGCACATGTCAAAAGATGAATCTGTGAGCTGAAATCCTACAAGGTACTTGGGTTAAGTCGTCATGTCCTGCAGAAAGTCGTCTGGATGTGGCGTGCAGCTGGGCACTTTGATGTGTCAGCATGTTATGATTGCGAAATTTTAGTGTTGTTGGCGTACGTGTGATGTTTTGGGGGGTTTAGCTGGGACTCGCGCGGCGCTCGCACTGACTCGCGCGGCACTGGCGCTCAGCCACCTTTCTTGTGCCGCAGTTGATTTTCATGTATTGCAGATTTGTGTGCCTGCCTGCACCCTGAATTTCCAGGTGGTTCATACACTTTTTGAGGGAAGCAGTAATCGTATCAAAGCGGCGTGCACATGCTGATTTGGAATTCAAACATGTTGAAATTCGAGTAAGATGCACATTTTACCTCAGCGTGCGCAAGAAAATCGTTGTTTCAAACTCCTTGGGGAAGATCTTGTAATGTAGCGTTCGCATGGTGTTTTCTTTTTCCGGATGACTTTCCAAAAGCCGGGTGACTTACCACTAACATAGCGTGCCCATGCGGGACCCAGGTGACTAAACCCCAGAACTTGTAGGGTCCGAGGTTTTGTGATGTTTTGTGGTGTATCTTGGGACGTTGGTTCAAGACCGGCTTACACAAATACGCGGTGCAACTTGGGGAGCTGTTCCGGCAAAGTTCAAAACAGGAATGCGTGAGATGAAATCCTAGGGTCCAAGGTTTTGGGGTGCATCTTGTGACGTTGGTTCAGGAACGGTTTGCACAGATACGTGGTGTAACTTGAAGAGCTGTACCGGTAAAGTTCAAAACAGGGATGCGCGAGATGAAATCCTAGGCTCCAAGGTTTTGTGGTGCATCTTGTGACGTTGGTTCAGGACCGATTTGCACAGATATGCGGTGTAACTGGGGGAGCTGTTCCGGTACAGTTCAAAACAGGGATGCATGAGATGAAATCCTAGGGTCCGAGGTTTTGTGGTGTATCTTGGGACGTTTTACACAAATACGGGGAGTTACTGGGGGAGTCGCTCCCGAAAAGTTTAAAACAGGGATGCCTAGATGATAATACCGTCGGGCTCAAGGTTTTGTGATGCATTGTGGGCCTTTGGTTCAGGATCGGTTTGAAGGATCTGGGTCAAGGCCTCAAGGCAGAAGAAAAAGAGAGCTCGGACAGCTCAGGCTTTTGTGAATCCGGGGTTGCAGGTTTTCAGCACCGTGTGTTTGGGCAAGGCATTGTTGACATGTTAGGACTTAGTAGGTTTTCACCTTTGTGCGGAGGCTAAACCTGACAGTTGCGACCATGTTAGGCCACCCTTTTTTACCCCGGCTTCAGGGAACTTAGGCCCTAGGAATAGTTTGTGGTAGCTGTATGGCTGGGCGCTAGGCATCGGTGTGCATGCAACGGGGATATGGGTGGTTGACATGATGAGACATGAACATGATGACAAGACAACCCCTGGACATTCGTCCGTAACTCGAAATTTTCGAACTAAATTGCCTTTGAAAATGTCACGAGAGTTAGCTTCTGCTAGCTGAAGTCCCTCTTGCTTCGGGGGGATAGAATCTCCAATCGCGAGAAACTTCTCAGTTAACTACCACCCCCTACCCCTCCTTTCCCCCTTTCACAAGCAGTTTGGTCGCGGGCTCAACCCCTCCCGGGACACGGTCAGTAACAGCACCGGCACGATCACTGGTATCCATCCTCTACACTTCGCACTCTGGAGTCCACACTTTATGTTACACTTAACTGTTAACGCACTTTTTGCTCCACGCTTCACACGCTAAACTTTACACTTCATACTTTACGCTCTAAACTCTACGCTTCACACTTTACACTTCGCACTCCGCAGTCCGCACTTTACACCCACACTGTACACTTGGCACTCCAAACTCTACGTTTATACGTGGCACCCACACTTTAGTCTGTACGCTTTCGCACTTTACACTTTACGCTTCACGTTAGACCCCCACAACTTTGCCCTTTTCACACTTGACACTGTATGGAACCTTGGCCTAGCTCCATCGTCATGTTGCGTGCGCACATGGCTGCATTCTTCCCACGCTTCCAAAGGTCCACTCCGGTGCCGACGGTGGGCCTTTGAATTTTCCCCTACACTCTGCAATCCGCATTCTACATTTCACACTTTACGCTCTCAACTTACACGCCACACTTTACTCGCCACGCTCCACACTCGACAGTTTACACTTAACTCTTAACGTACTTTACACGCCACAGTTTACACTCTAAACTTTACACTCCACACTTTACACTCCACACTTTACACTTTAATTTTTATCCCTTTACACCCCACACTCCCCACTCTACACTTTACACTTCACACTCTACACTTGGCACTCCACACGGTACTTTTACACGTGGCACTCGCACTTTAAGGTTTACGCTTTCACACGTTCCACTGTACACTTGACTTTAGACCCTTACGACTTTGCCCTTTTATGGAACCTTGGCCTTGCTCCATTTTCATGTTGCGTGCGCACATCTACCTGTCGTCGTAAACTGTCGCCTCGCACTGCGTGACGTCTTCCCGCGCTTCCAAAGGCCCACTGCGGTGCCGAAGGTGGACCTGTGAATTTTCCCGACTCAGTTGTCATGATCCTGTCTATGCTGCATGTCTTCATTTGCTTCGTGCAACAGTAGACAACAATCATATTTTCTCAAAAATTGTGCTTACACTTGCGCTACCTTCTGTGTTTCATGCCCATCACCCTGCCAAGCTAGCCTTCGTCCCTTACCCCTTGCCCTCAAGTTAGAACATATGTCAGACAGAATGCGACAAATGTCAAAGTGCATATTTTAGGCAGATTGCCAGAAAATATGTCACATAGAATGCCGGGCACGATGTCAGATAATGCCAGATAGAAGGTCAGAATACACGTATGTCAGATAGAATGTCAAAATTTATGATAGGGCGTCAGTTCGTCGGGATTTCGCGACGAAAGTAATTATCATTTTGGATTTTTCGTCCAAAGCAAACAATTTTTCGACCCTTCTTTTGCTTCAGTGCATGTGTCGGAGGCTCCTTGACAAACGACCTGAATCCAGGGAAACTTCAACCGAAGCAAAGTAAAAGCCGGAACCAAACCTTCAACATTGACTCAAAGACCAAGAGCACAATTTTTTTTCGTGCTGCCCGAAGGCTTTCCGATGGGTTGCGATCCTTTGTTCCTGTTTGCATGCCGTGATAGGCGGGAGGACTACAGGAGCGACTGGATGCAGAGCGCTCCCCTCGAAGTATCCAAGGACCACATGGTTCTCCACCGGCTTTGCGATCTTCTATAGGATCGAAGCCATCCAGAGCAACATACGCAGCTCGTCTCAAACGAACCGATGAACACTACAGGTTCTCCAAGATTTGCCACAATATGACTTACCGCCTGGAAGGGGGTGGGCAAGGTCACGCATACAATCAAATTGGAAGAATGCACATGAATGGTAAACAAATTTAAACAAGTAGCAGGGAAAGCGCCAGAGAGGGGTAGAGAGTATTGCTGTGCCAACAAGCTGACCAACATGATAAGGTTGCGTCGTCGTTTTTCAAAACTGAAGAATGGGCCCATCAGTCATTAACCGGGCTGCAATCCAAGGAAGGAAACAGGCACATACAGAATTACCAAAGGCATTTTGGTTCCTTTGCATTGGGTGCATGGCACCCATGAACACGGTCGAAAACATTCGCTACGTATTTGCATCGACACCGCCACAGAGATTCAAGTGCAAATGCATTCAGTCTTTGCCAGTGCAATTACTGTAAGCAAGCGGGCAGCAATGTTTACCCAGGTATTCAGTTTGGACAAAATCCAAGAAATAATGCGAATTCAAAAGTGCCAATCACCACCATCAGGCGACTGATACAGCGGTATGAAACTGTTCAAAACAATTGTTTCAAAGTTTATCTACCTTTACAGGATGGAAAGAGATCAGGTCAAGTCTTGGAAATACCTGCAAATTTCACTTGAGCTGCCATCACCTACTCTCCTTTCCGGTAGCATAAGACATGTCAGGAACAAAAATGGTGAATGTTTATCTTTTGAATTCATTTGACGCGTAGAGACAGCTCATAACATGGTTCCAAAGAGGGAGAAGGATGAAAGCAAAAATTGATCGAAACCATTTTTTAAGCAATGTCGGATGTGCAAGGGTCGCACCCAAAGATTTGCAAGGAAGGAATCCGGGGAATCTAAAATGGTTTGAGTCAATACTGTACAGGACGCGTTGTTCCTCTTGCATATTTAATGACTGGTAAGGTGACGCTAATCTTGTTACTCTATATGTAGGAAGTCGTCCTACGCATCGTAGTCCAAAAGGGAATCAGTTGAATTTACGGGATGTGAGCTTGAGGGTGCCCCAAATCATCCCGCATCCAGACATTCGGAAGAAGCTCCTGCAATCCATCAGGTTTTGCATCTTCATACGCCGTTGCTTGTTGAACAAACGATACTATGTATGTGTACGTTGCATATACGTATGCATGTGTGGGTGTGTGTGCGCACGTTTGTGCGGAATTTCCCCTGTAAATATATATATATATATACCTTTTTGCAAAATGACGTTTGAGGTGAAGGACGTTCATGAGATTGAGGAGTCTGAAGACAATGCAACTTTCTTGCTGATGCTTGATGTTGTTCCAGCGCTGGTTATTCTGGCCAATTCAGTTGTGGCTGGTATCAGTGCAGATGTTGAACCAAACAGCTTCGCTTGGACACTGTTGGAAACACTCTTCGCGCTGTTCTTCATTGGAGAAATAGCCATCAAGATCAAGGTGTTTGGTTTCAAGGGCTACTTTTTTGGAGAAGATTGGTATTGGAGCTGGTTTGATTTACTGTGCGTGGTCCTCGCGCTCATCGAAATGAGTATTACTTACCTCAGCTTAGCATCTGGTAAGAATGCGGAGATGGGCGCTATGAGTTCCTTGAAGATGCTAAAGCTGGCAAGGCTGGGACGAATCATTCGCTTGTTGAAGTTCAAGATCTTCCAGGAACTCAAGCTTATGATACAAGGAGTTTTTACGGGACTCCGCGTCCTATTTTGGGCTGTGGTTCTCTTGATCGGCATCGTGTACTTGTTGGGTGCTGTATCAAAAACTCTGTTCAGTGACAACCCAGAGTTTCAAACCGTTCCGCGAGCAATGTTCACATCGTTTCGCTGCTTCACGGATGGCTGCTCAACTTACGATGGAGCACCACTGCAGGACCCTTTGCTTAGCTTTGTGTTGCTTCACATAATTTTACCAACTTGGATATGTTCTTGAACGTTGTCTTTCTCCTGTATGACATCTTGTGACGGACCCTGACCGCGAGTTGGGTAACGATGCTAAAGATGTTCACATCTAGATTGATCTTAAGGGCTTAGAGGCAGCTCAACCAGCACAGCATAAACAAACATCAAATTAGGAGTTTTGGAAATCAAGGGCCAGCGATGGGAAATTCGATTTCTGTTGAATTTTGTGCCGTTTCTTGGCAGGAGAAGCTGTTCAGAGATTCTGACTTCTACTTTATCTTTGTGCTTTTGTATATTCTTTTATTCCTCTACGTGACAATCGGCATCTTCAATCTCATTATGGTGCCTTGCCTTCACAGTGTATTCAGGGTATGTACAGGTTGCTGTCATTCAACCCTCAAGGCTTGAGATGCTGCGAATATCTTCTATGAGTCTCTGATATCTGGACATGTCACAAAAGCAGGGTCAGTTAATGATGAAAATTCATGAAAATTCGAGAAGCACACCCGGACCGAAAAAGCTTAAAGACAACGCTAGAAACTCAGTAAGCTGGCCAGTGACACACATCTGCTGATGGAAATATGAAGTATGTGTGGTTGCGGGTCGCAGGTCCCCAGTGTCCCTGCATGATGACGTACAGAGATTTTTTCTGTACTGCTTGCCCGTGGTTCGTGCAGATAAAAGGCGGGTTTGATTTGCAACGGCCAATCAATGAATGCATTCCCATTCCCTAGTCGGTCCCTGTATCAAACGGGCGGGGTGTCACTTGAACATTTGCGTTTTTCTCGCTTGAGCGTTTGATTTTGGATCGCTTGTGCTCGGGCTATGTGGCTCATCCTTGTGTAACCGTAAGGCCCGTAGAGCCGTAGAGCCCGTGGAGCCCGTAGAGGCCGTAGGGCCCGAGGAGCCCGTAGAGCCCGTAAGGCCCGTGAGACCCGTGAGGGGCGTAGAGGGGATCATGCTATTTTCCATGAAACAGCGGCTAGAAAGTTCGACCAGTGGAAGGCATTGGAGCGAATTGTAGTAGAACCACTTTCTTCCAGTGATATCCACCACTTGACATTTTTGGAACATACATTGTGACATTCTATCTGGCATTCTTTCTTGCATTTTATCCGACAATCATTCTGGCATCTTTCTAGCTGACATAATTTTGAACATTCTATGGCGTTTGTCAGACATATATTCAAACATTCTTTTTGGCATTCTGTCTATCATTATATTCGACACTCATTCTGGCATCTTTCCAGCTGACACATATTTGAACCACCTATCTGACATTATCTTGGCTTTTTCTTACATGTATTCAGACACTCTATTTGGGATTCTCTCTGGCAGCCTATTTGACATATAGTTTGACATTCTATCAAGATTCTATCCGATATTAATTAGCGTATTCTATCTAACAAATAAGTTTACATTCTATCCGGCATTCTTTCTGGCATCTATTCTAACATCCCATCTGACATGCTTAGTGGCACATGTTCAGGTCCGTGCGCACCCAGATTGAGCTGCCAAAATAGGAAGTCATGTTAGACAGTGAAGAGCGACATAGATGGAAGTTAAGTTGGAAATCCAAGAGCGTAGCGACAACATATGGATACGTAATTAGTAGGACGGGTGCGTGGTGGAAAGCCAAGAGCGCAGCAGCAGAAACATAGTCGGAAGTTATGTTGGAAAGCCAACAGCGTAGCAGCAAGAACGTAGTCGGAAGTCACGTTGGAAACCCCAAAGCGTAGCAGGAGGAACGTACTAGGAAGTAATATTTGAAAGCCACGAGCGTAGCAACAACAAAGGGGAAGTTATGTTGGAAAGCCAAGAGCGTAGCAGCAAGAACGTAGTAGAAAGGATGATTGACAGTCAATAGCATAGCAACAATCAACAGTAGTCGGAAGTTATGTTGGAAACCCCAGAGCGTAGCAGCAAGAACGTAGTAGGAAGTAATCTTTGAAAGCCGAGAGCGTAGCAACAAAAAACAGGTAGTTGTGTTGGAAAGCCAAGAGTATAGCAGCAAAAATGTAGTAGGAAGTCATATTTGAAAGTCAAGAGCGGAGCAGCAACAAACACAGTATAGGGAGCTATGTTGGAAAGTCAAGAGAAGTAATGTTCGAAAGCCAAGATCGTAGCAGCAAGAACGTAGCAGGAAATGATGTTTGAAAATCAAGAGCCTAGCACAAACAAACAGAAAGTTATGCTGAGCCCAGTAGTTAAACCTAATTTCGGTATAGAAATATGTATATATATATATATATATATGTATGTATGTATGTGTATGTGTGTAATGTAATGTAATCTAATGTAATGTAAGGTAATGTAACGTAAGGTAATGTACTGTAATGTAATGGCATGTATGTGTGTATGTATGTTTGTTTGTTTGTTTGTTTGTTCGTTTGTTCGTTCGTTCGTTTGTTTGTTTGTTATGTATGTATGTTATATATGTAATACATGTAATGCATGTAATGTATGTAGTGCATGTGATGCATGTGATGCATGTGATGCATGCGATGCATGTGATGCATGTAATGCATGTAAAGCATGTAATGCATGTAGTAATGCATGTACTGTATGTAATTTATGTAGTGCATGTAAATGTATGTTTAAATGTAAAATGCTTATCATTAATTATAGTTGAAGAGTCGGATACTTAGTATTGTTAAGTACTAGTGCACCCAATATTCTTTCCAGCCTTCTGTAACCGTAAGGCCCGTGGAGCCCGCAGAGTCCACAGAGCCCGTAGAGCCCGTCGTAGAGCCCGCAGAGCCCGTGGAGCCCGTGGAGCCGGTAGAGCGAGTAGAGCCAGGGCGTCTAAGTGTCTAATGTTCACGTGATCCGCAACCTCATGTTCAGGCGACCCCGCAAAGCTCTAAGTGATCCCTAATGTTCAGGTGATGCAAACAGCAAAGTCCAAGTGATTCTGCCGCCGTATCAAACATTGTTTGTTTGGCTGGTTTCTGTGGCCGGCTTTCTGTTTCACAAGCCCTCCGCATACATGGTGCATGCCAAATAGCACTGGAGAATGACATGTGCCACGATACACATTCTTAAATCATAAGCTGCAAGGTACCCAGCGGGCCCCTTCTGTGTAGCCAGTGCTTTTTGTAGTTGGCACGCGGCTTTCGCAATCATTCCCGGATCGTGGGCAGCCCCAGTTCATGTTCTACCCTTGGACAAACAAATCTAGAAAAGGTTTGTCAAAGACCCGTATAGCCTTCTGAGATTTCTCGTCGCTGATGCTGCTTGAAATCTTTGTGTTTGACGTCGTGCTTCATTCACATCACTGCACTCATACCATTGCACTCACCTGGTTGCACCCGCACGTCGTTGGAAAGAGGACAGCCGGCATTTGAACGACGTAAGCGGTACAGCGGTCACAACAGATCAACACCATGCAAGGTTTGTTGCTTGATCCGATTCCTCATTTGTCACTGTGGCCGGTGTTGACGGCATACATGAACACTTGTTGCCTCACAAGTACAAGTTTGCTATGGTTGGATAGTGCTCTCCTACGATCTGCTGTAAGTGAAAGTACATAAGCGCAAATTCTGAGAGAAGCTCATAGCAGAGATTAGAAAGTGCTCGTCACTTCTTGTACATGTATTCCCAATTATTGACAGGGCCTTTCCCAGACCGTACCAAATCCATCGCCTTGGCAGCAATTTTAAGCTGTGCAAAGTCATAGCATGTCCCGCCTTTCGTACCAATGAACCCCTGACAAACTTTCTGTTAAATGGATTGAAAAGCTGGCAGAAATTGAACCCAAGCGGCAGACTTGTAACTACCACTATCCTGCAACAAGCGTTTACCTATAGTAGGGAAAGAGAACGCGCGATGCTTGTTGAGCTATGTTGGTTGTCTGTTTAACAAAGGAACTGAGAGCATGGATTTCCATCCACGCTGATGTCCTTTGTTTCTTGCAGTTCACCTCACGGCTGCAAGTCTGTAGGCAGATTTTGGGACCATGTCAGAAGATGTTTTTTATGCAAAATATTTCAAGAGCCTACTTCTGCACTAGGGCCCAAAAGGAAAACCACGGATGCTTGCCCGTCATGGATTCATCGTGTTCTCACTCTCTTCGTTGAGAACCAGGATTGGACACGTTACATGAATTTGAAGCTGTTGAGTGATGTTGACCGTTGCATTCCAGAGGGCATTGATGCTGCTGTGTTTTTATTTTCAGTCAAACCCATTAGCAGTAGGACAGCTCCGACCAGACTGCTGATTGAGGCTGTATTCATAGACAACGTTACAGATGGAAGCACGAAGAAGAGACAACAAGAATTAGGACTCAATGCACCACGAACTGGCTGGGTGATAGCCTCCGAACTTCGTGGCTTGGCTTGGCAGTATAGTTTGCCAAAAAGTCTCATGTTTGTGGCAGCTTTGCAGACCAACACAGAGGCGAAGCTACTAGACTCTCACTATTCATTGCACTAGTAAAGATGCGGCTGGCTTACCTTGAGCGACATCGTAGGGAACTTGGGCAAATTGCTTTTAGGCCATGGGCTGTTCAGACAGTATTCGCTTGAGTTCACATCATGCCAATAGATTCCAATAGACTTGTCTGTCTACTCAGCAATCAGGCTAAGCCAGAAAAAATACCCCAGTCCAGTCCAGCGGTCCAAAGATGGAGGCAGCATGATTAACGGCAGGATTGCAAACTTTCAGCCACTTCACTCATGACAAAGCAAAACTCGCCCAGACGATCTCTTTGGCCTTGGAGAACGACTGACAAGAAGCAAGTAAGCAACATAGCACCCCTTGGAACACTAGCAAGGATACGCGTTATTCTTTCCACTTGGCTGTGTAAGTCTCTGAGAGCCGCAAAGCTTCCGCTACAACAGTGTGATCAGCGTGCTGCAGCCTGCAAGGGCCTCAAAAGCAGACGGCTCCAGAACTAAACACCATACAGCTGCGCCAAACATGTTAGAAAGCCAAGGACATTTGATCCTGGCCAACATGCTCAGAAAGGAAGCTGAAGATGAGGCTTGCAAGTGGAAGCTGATGTGGGTTGTCCGAGAAAATAATTGCCTATCTTCGCGTACTCCTGACACATTTCAATTTGTTTCATTGTAGCAGACGGAGGGCGTTGGCAGCTTGGCTTGTTCCGAAAGCCAGCCCGGCTAGGCTGTAGTTGCTTTTTTCGAACGAAGTGAGATTGGGGGCCTGGGTCGGGTCGCTGACATGGCGGTACAAAATCTCGGAATTAGGTGGGGATCAGGGCGTCACCAGGCATCAGTTTTTGATGCGCATGTACCACTGAGCTAGTCTGGCGACAGTGATTCTAATTCCACCCGGTCCGTGGATTTTAGCCACTTGTCGGGCCTGTGGATTTGGAAGTCATGCAAGCTCGCTCTTGTCAGCGGATATTGCTGTAAGGGAGATTCAGTGTTGAGGCCAAGAGGAACATGACCTTCAGGTCTGTGGCGCAAACAGCCCCGTTACCAGAAAGACAACCACAATACGACCATGCAAGCCTTTTCCTAGTTGTGTCGTCTTTCCCGTACGAAACATCGTCTTCACACTTGCCATACATTACCGGGATATATAATTACTGGGCTCTCCCTCCTTGCGTGCACTCTTTACAAACATGCTTAGCTTGACCCCCTCTGCTTCTTCCAAGCCGCTTCACACGGGGGACCTGAATATTGTTTAACGGAGATTGCGGTTCGTAAGATTCACCTGGCTATTCCTTTACCTCTATAAGATGTGTTGCCACAATGGGACGCATCACCTTTGGCCGCGATGCCAAAGCCTCAAGATGTCCGCAAGAAACACAACCACGATACAACCAGCCAAGCCTTTTACTGGTTGTACCATTCTTCCTGTCCGGAGATTCGTCTTCTCACTAACCATGGTTTACCTCGCTATCTATATTTTTTTATTTATGTATTTATTTATTTATCTATCTATTTATTTGTTTGTTTGTTTGGTTGTTTTTTTATTTATTTTAATAATTTGTTTTTATTCCCCACATCACTGTGTGGGGTTCTTGTTTTTCGCTTGGATCCCGCCGGGGCTCCGCTCCTTCGCCTCCTCCGCCGCCTCCTTCTCGCTCACTCACTCACTCACTCACTCACTCACTCACTCACTGTACAGATAACTTCCTCGCTGCCTTTGGCGTGGCAGGCGCAGTACACAGAGCCTCCTGGCGGAGCTGCGGCGCGCGTGGGCGCCGCTGGGGCCGCGGCTCCCTTTGCGTGGCAGGCGCAGTACACAGAGCCTCCAGGAGGAGCTGCGGCGCGCGTGGGCGCCGCTGGGGCCGCGGCTGCCTTTTGATGGCAGGCGCAGTACACAGAGCCTCCTGGAGGAGCTGC
>Ga0126342_10003168_pt1 | contig 26881 bp, 23 predicted proteins | sample Cyp1metagenome_FD_92528 | JGI IMG/M metagenome (GOLD analysis project Ga0126342, IMG submission 92528) | Coral microbial communities from Lord Howe Island, Old Settlement Bay, Australia - Cyphastrea 1 metagenome | ecosystem: Host-associated > Invertebrates > Cnidaria > Coral ...
GCTCGACATTGCTTCAAGGCAGCGTTGGGGTTGGGCTCATAACCCACGGGTTTCAGACTATGACCGAGACCCTTCCCGGAGGTCCCCACCAAGAGGCAGATGCAAGTGCACCTTTTCACTCCAGATTGGGCTCGGTGCTTGAACCAGTCAGTTGATTGGCCCTTGAGCCAAGTTGCAACAGTCGGAGGACGTCTCAACGACTGTGAAAACTTTAAAAAGACCTTAGTGGGGGTGCAGTGGTACCCTGTGCATGTTTCCCAAACCGCAATTATAATTTACCCAGATTATTGGATAAATGAGGATTTAACCCAAACATAGTGTGGCACAATGTGGCATAATCTAATGGATTATCATGACATATAATGGGGATATAGCGGGGATAAGAATTGGTCTGAGGGAACATGCAACATCATGTTCTTCGTGAATGATTCCCCGTCCATTACTCGAGCGCATTTTGAATGGTGGTTTGTCTAACAGTTGGCATACAATGTGATGTGATTCAACTAACCTCTACCTCAACTTGCAGCTTTTCATTGTCTAGCCTTGGGGGCATTTTGGTGCCCATTCTGCTTGCGGAGCCTCCATGTGATCTCGTTCAGATCCAGCTGAGCAGTACTTGGCTGAGGTCTGTGACGCTTTGATTATTGGCACTTGATGCGCAACTGCATCTGCCACGGATTGGGGTGTGAGGGTGCCCTGTTCCCAAGCTGAACGCCACAGATGTGGCAGAGATAACGCCATCTCCGGAGCGTCTAAAGACGCGAGATGCTGTGAATGGTTTGGATATGTTTGGATTAAGATGAAGATGATGAAGTGCTCAAACCGAGCATCCTGATGTCTCAGAGTGTTTTTCCCAAGAGCAACTCAGCAATGTTCGGAGATTGTGCACGGTGTAGCTGCAGGTGACAGTGAAAAACACAGCTGGCACTTGCCCGCTCTCAAGCTTCATAGACGAGAAGTTTGCAGGTGATTTTGGTGCTGATGGGCGCCAAATTCATCTGGAGCCTGCGCTAAAGAGTCTCAGTGTGTGTTTGCGGTGGTGTGATCCTGAAGCCTCTCCCAACAAGATTGGTTGTCACATCAAGTTGCGCCAAATTTAAAACCATATATTCTCCGGCCACTCGATCAACAAAGGGAACAATGTAGTTTCAAACCGCACATGGACACTGCCAGATCCAACCCCTTGGGCCTTGGGCTGGTGCGTTTCACCATAAACGCCTGACGTCACACAGACTGCAGCAGAATCGGCAAAGATGATGAAGCGGTCGTTTGGATGGTTGTTGTGTCATGATATTTCACCGCGTTTTCTTTGCAAACGGACTGAATCCATGGACCAGTCATTTGTTTCTCTTTGCTTTGAGTGTTACTTCAGTTGTTCCTATTTTTTTCCACGTAACTCATAAAGTTCACTTTGTGGGGGGGGCAGGGCGGTCAAAAAAAAACACCACTGTTTTGCATTCCGCTGCCATCCTTCTCACAAACCTTTTGAACAGCTGCGTAACAAGCAGGAGGAGGCTCGGATGAATGGATGAATAGTTTTGTTTGATTCACTCAGTTACCAATTTGCAGAATTTGACGCCAATTTTCTGGAACAGGAGGCTTTAACGTTGAAGCTGTAGATCACTTGCATTGCTGCTTGCCTGCATATCGCCGGTCATATGGGACTGAGGTTTCCATGGATCAAACTAGAACTTTGTGATAATATGTTATACTTGTCCAACTATAGTTTTCATTGTTCACAAATGGTATCCGTAGACATCAGGCACTGTTTTGATCATCCCCTTATTTGCATTGCAAACAAGGAAAAAAACTGTAAACAGCGAATGAGAATTAAGGAACAGACGAACAAGGATAACTATACTAATTACTAGTTCCCAATTGGTCATGTCAAAATTCAAGATATGTCAGCCCTGCACAAAGGTCTGGGTCGGGACGAGTCGTGCCTTACCTTCGCTACCCGTAACCAAAAGATGAACATGCAGTAGGGGCAGACAGCGTCTTGAAATTACCCAATTTGGACTTAGACTTACATGTTGAATCATTTCTCTGAGGATGTTTGAATCGTTTTTGGACCGCTACCCTACATTATTATTCTTGGAGGTTCAAGCGCCACTAGCCCTTCCACAGGAACTGCTTGCGGCCCGGAACGGGCCAATGTCCCATGGCAGTTGCGGCCTGAGATCTGAAATGTTTTATAGATTGTTTTATATAGTATTTGTCCATTGTTACAGTAAATCTTTGGGACATGGTTGGTCCATTGGTAAATGATTGCTTAGCAGTTGCAGAGATTCCAATGTGTTTCTATCCTGTCTTACTTGAAATGATCGTTTTGCCACGTTCGTTGCTCAAGACTCGCCGTATGCTTTGGCCTCAGGTGTAGCAAGAGAGTGTTTCCACATCATAATACACAATATCATCCAACCATATAATATATAAATACATATATAGTATTATATAGTTATGTCGGATATACAATAGTATATAATATGTAAGTATGAGATAGTATGAGGACTGTTGCAAGTTAGGGTGTAGTCTATTCCAATTTATTTCAAACGTATTGCTCAATCCCGAACGAACCTTGCCATGCCACATGCATGGCTCGCGTGGTGCGCATGGTGTGTAAGGAAGGGCGGGCAGGGCTCGGCCCAGCGGGTCTGTGAGAACGAGATGTCCATGGAATCCTGGAGCAATTTAAATCTACTAAAGCCATCTAAAGCCCCAAGATGCAGAAACAAGTCAAATGCAATTCCACAATTTAGTCGTATACTTATACAACAGTAATACAACAAACATGTTCCTATCGAAAGAAGGAAATGAGTGGATTGTGAATTCTTGTGGATTCGTGGTTTCCTTGAATGGTTTTTGTCGTGATTTTAAGGGTGACGTACCATGTTGAGGCTAAACTGCTAAACCATCTGAAATCATCGAAATATATGGCTCAACCATCTATTGCAAGCCAGTTGCTCCAGGCAGAAGCAGAGCAGTTGCTTGCTTCGATCCGGAGGTTCGCCGCCGCCAAATGTGCGATCCTTTTTTCAAGAATAGTCTGGGATGTATCAGGATGAATAGGGAAATAGGGAATAAGTGATTCATCCCAATATAAATTCTCAATATGGGATACTGTATGTAATATAATATTGAGGCATCCCGACATAAATTCCAGTTTTTTCAAGTGATGATAGGGCCTTTTGAGGAGTCAAACAACAAGATTTGGGTTGTGTCAAGTGGTGATGTAACCATCAAAGTGGTGGCTGGAGGCTCCACAACTGGAAGATACCATGAAGAACGGGAGTATCACAAACACGCAAATGATAAGTTGATGATATATGAATGTATATATTTACTCAATATGAATCAATCTTGGATGAGGAGTATACGTATGGACGTATGAGTCATCCAGGCAAATGTTGGAGAATTCGAGTCATTTCGAGTCCTTCCTTTCAAACAAGTTGATGGTTCATTTAAATTCATTTGCCTTAGAGATCTTAGAGGTGATCCCCGTTGCTTTGTATCTGAAGTGGCCTCATGGCCCTCACTAACAGGTTGCAGCTATGCTCAGCACGGGTCAGAAACTCTTTGACAGAAGCTTGGAGAGGTTAAGGGGGGTGCCATGTGTATGTTACTGTAGTTGGTCAGACAGCCTTTCGGATCCGTTCGGCATGGAGTCTTTACTTTTTCTGGTCTGAGTAGAATCTAGCCAAGCATAACAGCCAGTGGATGAGAGAGAAAGTGGAATCGTGGAACCCTCGAATTTTCGTGGATTTTTGTGGAGATCGTGATCTTCTTCAAACACCTTTCGATCCCTTCGGAAGCTCGGCTCACATCGCATTGAAGGAACTGGAAGCGTTGTCAAGACACGAGGCGTCTCAGGCCGGCGCACGGCGTAAAATACCTATAAAATATGAGTAAATAGATGTAAATAGTATATACATGTATATACAAATTTGAAGGAAGGTCCTACTCCTGCCTTTGATAGGAGCCAACATCCATGAATGATTTGGATAGGGGTTGGAAGCCGCTTCGTCTCATTTGAGGAGCAACTGAGGTAAGATTCATGGTTGTTGAATCACATCAGGGAATGGACTGACCACAATTATCCAAACAAGACCAGTTTTTTTATTAGAAAAAAAAAACAACATAATATCCTCAGGACTTGCAGCGGATTCGAACATCATGTTCTTCATGATATGATAAAGATATAAAGCGTGATAAACTCAATAAGGGGTGGTTGAAGGTTTACGAGAACAAAGTCGTAAAAAGCAGGTATGGATCCTTACTGGGTTTACTATACTGGTGCCAGATTCAAGATGATTCAGAGACTCAAGATTCAAATATGTTGTTTTGCAACTATCCACCTGGACCCCCAAAGGGATAAAGCTTGTCATGGCCAGGACCAGGTTGACATCGAGTTTACCAGCCTGTCATCTTTGGAAGGTCGCTGGCCACAGGGGGTCCATCTGTTTTTGGGATCGGGTCAAGGTACACATGGAGCATCAAGGACCCCCCAAAATGAGTCATTTCATACCATTTGGATCATTTAAAGCATTACAGCAACCCCAAGAAAGATAAGAAACGTATTAGAAAAGTCGTGACATGTTGCTTTCACATGTGTTTTGTGTTTTTTCGCCAGGTGACCCGTTTGATCCAAAGCCGATCAACGGTCCGATGGCCAGGACCCTTGCCGTTTATTGGACGGAATGGGGTAGCCATGGGTAGCCTATTTTCACACACAGATCCAATATGTTGAGATGGGTTAATATTGTTTAACATTCAGGGGGATGACTTTACATATCTTTGTTTGTTTGGGATCGATGACATCTCCTTTCAGAAGGATGGGCGACGCAGGTATGTATCATGATTGGCATGTTGAAATGTCAACAGCCTCCGAGTTTTGGAGGGTCCGGAGTCCGGATTCAATGCAACGTGGCGATCCTTGTTGGTTTGTGTTCACCCGATCAAAACTTACGTATATGATGTACATCATGATTTTATTTAATGACTGGTTGGTGGTTTCAAACATGTTTTATTTTCCATAATATATGGGATAATCCTTCCCATTGACTAATACTTTTCAAGATGGTAAACCACCAACCAGATGGTGTATAAAACATTATAAAACTATGTAAACTTTGACTATGATGAACTACGTCCTAACCCAACCAAGGGCAGTACCTTCTGTGGACACCCAAGTCATTGAAGTCATTGCTTCAGCCCCATTGACAGGCCCAGCAGATCCAGTCTCTCGGCATAAATTTTCTCCCGAGGACTCCGTGATTTTTGGTTATCAAAGCCTTGATATGACCATAATTCCATAATTGATATATGAAAATCATTGGGAATATTGGGAATAACATGGAGATATAACATGATATATTCCGTTAATATAACATAAATCAACCATATACTTGTTTTGTTTTTTGCGATTTAACATGATTTAACCATATATAACCAACGTCATCATGGGAATATCATGGAGAGAGATCAATGTCCTGGAATTTGCGATGTGAGTTGGCTTCTTTTTGTCCATGGGACATCCACTACTTGGGGAATCTATAGGGAATGGTTCCTTAAGCAAACCCAAGTTTGCCCCATCAGTCCCCCAAAGGTTGAGATGATTCCCCGTTGACGACTATGGCATTTGCCCAAAACTGGGTGTTTTTGTCGAAAAGATGTATAATTCTACTGTACTCTCAAAGTTCAAGAAAGATACCACAAACATGCGCCTGCCAAAATCAGCCGTTCGAATCTTGGAACTTTGATGGCTTTGAAACCAGGATACCCCAACAGAACATCTCCTGGTTTATAAACCAGCAAGTAAACTGGTGGTAAAAGAGCTTCTTCCATCCCAACTTGCTCATATTCCACTGGTTTATCATCAATTTGTCATTAAAACGGCAACAAACTGTTGGTAAATCCTGAGGCGAAGAGATTGCCGGGTTGAAAGATGAGCCTGAGGCCGGAGGATGTAAAACCATGGTTTTCATGCGTGTTTGTTTTTCTATGTCTACCACTAACATGTGGATTTTCGTACTCTATTTGATTTAATCATACACATACAGCACTGAGTTCTGCTGATTCTGACTTTGCGCATTTGGGTTCGCACAGGTAAACCAAGAAGAACAGGATGTGAGGCCAGGCCTAAGTCAGCGCAACATCGGCAGGATGGTCAAAAACTGATGAAAATTCACCACTTGCCATACCTTGAAGTCAAGATAAGTCAAGGAACCCCAAACTTATTGAACCTTCATGCCACCTGAAAATCCACGAAACAGGGTTGACAATCATCCAGAAGAAGTGGGCGATAGTTTCCTCTCACCAGGTTGATGTACTCTGTGGGCATATGGTTTGTTTTTGTTCATAAGATGTCTCCCTGGTTTCTTTTTCTCTCGGGTTCATCCTGTGCGACTCCTACGGTCAGATGCGTCCTTCGGCGCTCAGCTATGTGTGGGAAACAGCAAAAACAATCCTGGATCCTTTTAATCTGAACGATGGGGTTCTGTCTCAACCAATTAGATGATTAAGTCGAATTAATGTGCAAAACCGAACAATAAACATCAATAAACACTATCCCACTTAAGCCAACCTTAAGCCAACCAAACAGCATTTGAGCGGAGTATAAACCATACCCAAAGCATGATTGTTTTGGTTGTACCGCATTCGAGAGCTCGTCAACCCTTCCATGTTTCGTAGAATTGGATAAAGGTAACACAGGGGCATAAACATATTTTTTCGTAAAATCATGTAAAATCCCTACATCTAGGGAAACCACGTCAAGAAAATACGTGATCAATATTTTATTTTGTTTCCTGTAGGTATTCCCTTTACCCAACTCAGAATTGCAAAGCCAGGAGAAGTGTGCGGCAAGTCCGGCGAGGCAGCGTTGCCGGGTGGCCAGTGAAGTGTTTCCAGAGGTGGCAGCATCAAAAACAGGAGGCCTTTGGGACGCCTCCACTAGACGAGCGTTCCGCTGGAAAGTAAAGATTTGACCAGTAAGAATAACGATTTTACATTGTATTTTACCATATTTTACATTGTATTTTACCTCATATTTCATGACTTTTGGGTGGTGAAAGGTTGTTTCAAAAAGAGTCATTCACTCAATTTAGGTGAAGATCTCGGAGCAAAAAATAACCATGCCGAAAGCAGTGTGGCTCGATGAGTGACAAAGTTTTTTAGAGGTCTTTGACATTCTTTGACTACATCAAAGGTTCCATGAGTTTTCCATAGTTTTCCCCTAGTTTAGGGACTTTCCCCAAACAATCCACCAACTATCAAGACTCATGGCCCCATGGCAGGACACTTGGCACGCCTTGAAAGTATCGAGGAACTGTCGGACGAGAGCAGATCTGCCAAATCTGACGGCCCAGGCAGTGGAACTGTGCAACTCACTGGGTACCCTGTGGGCCCAGGTTTTTCACCTGATGGACTGATGGACTGATTGACCATTGATGGACCATTGATGGACCGAAAATTGGACCTTTGTCGATTGCTGGATTGATGAACATCGGAGTTTCAGGGACCATTCTCCACCTGGGATGATTAGAGTCTTCAGGACGGTTGCAACCTCATCAAGCAGATACTGTACATAATCCATGCCATTAAATTTGCTTCAAACATCAAAAACTTCCCTGGTTCTCCGAGTCCCGTGGTCATGTTTTTGTTAATGTTAAAAAACATGAAGACAGAGTACTGTACCCCTTTCCATCTCATGGTTGATCATCATGTTCCATTTTATTTTCCGTATGATAACTGTCATAACTTTTGCAATTAAACTTGCGGTATCCCATGGTATCCCTGTATCCCTATCGTTCACGACCTAAATTTCCCCATTTTTGACCTGGATTTTCCTATGGTAATGGATCCAATACAGAAGCCCGCTTGCCTCAGGGGACCCAGGGGATTCTGACTCCAGCGTGGAGCGCCTGTGGGCTTCGGTGATGGAGGTTTCATGGGTGATGATCCACGGGTTGGTCAAAATGGGTCGCTGGAGGTTGAAAAATCCACCAGAAATATCCAGAAATCTTGGGAAGTCATTGGGAAGTTGCCTGTGGTATCCTGGATGGTTTTGTGGTGGCTACACATGTAAAAAATCATTTTCACATCGGAAACGATGAAAGTATCAACTGATTTTAGCCACACGACTGCTGTGATTTTGCGACGTCACTTTCAGGTTGGCCTTAGTGCTTGAGGCGAAAATGGGAGACGAGTGTGCGTTTCATGCTGCAGGGTTCGTGGTTTGTGGTGCATCCAGCTCCCTTTGCGACACCTCCGAGTACCAGGGGTTTCACTCCTTCCATCTAGTTCCTATCATGGGGTTGTCTCAAAGATTGGAACCAGAAACAAACATGAAATAGATGATCACAATGTCAATTAACGATGATTAGATTATCATTTGGGATAAAAAGTTTGATCATGAATCATAACAGTGATTGAAGAACAATGATTATACAAAAAACAATGATTATCACGTGATGATCACTTGCTTATCACCTGCTTATCACTTAGAATTGGCGTTTCACATCACTTGATCATCACTTTTGCCATCACCCCATATCCATCCTTTAAGGATCCCCCATGCGCTGGGCCCCAAGGTCGACATGGCCGAGACCGTAGCCGCAGTCGGGACCGTGACCGAGATCGTGACCGTGGATCAAGGTGCTGGGAAGTACTGGGAAAATCATCTGGGAAAATCATCTGGGGAAATTATCTTACTGGGGAAATACTCATATTTTATTGGGAGCAAATCAACTTCCTATGATCAAACAACCACAAATATGTGTGTCTGAAAATGGGGAAAAATGGATCCAATTACAGTATGGCAATCTAGTTTGGGGAAAATATCGTGATCGAGTGATTAACCATCAAATTGTGGGGAAAGCCCGATTTTCAGACAAAGCTGGGGAATGCACAAGTCTGGATGATTTGGAAGTACCCCCATGGATTGGACACCTCCTTTTTGAGTATGAAACCGCCCACTTGTTGGTGCCAATCATTTGACATACAAAATACTCGTATCATCCCGTATCATTGGGTGAGGGAAGTTGGTTTCATCATGCAATCATGAAATAGTGGAAAAAAAACACGTTTTTCAAATATTGACCAACATGGCAGGTTGAGTAGCATTCTCTTGTGTTTTTAACTGGAAACATATTGTGTTAATCTTTACTATAGTACAAACAGACTCAGCAAAACACCCTTCTAGATCTTTCAAACGGTTTGGTCAAAGACAACCGTACCTTTTTCAGTCGATGCCCTGAATCCTGAACGATGAGCCACTCCAAAACTAGGGGATGTATCTCGCTACGGCCGCCACGGGTTCTTGAAATATATTTAAATGATTGGACCCTGAGAAAAAATGGACTTATGATGGTTTAGTGAACTAAATGATCTCTAGGTTGTGGCCGTGCCGTGATTCCCCACGTTTTCCACGGCAGGGACGGCGGCAGGGATGGCAGGGACGGCCGGGGCGGCAGCTTCGGTGGTAGCTACAGCAGCAGTGATTTGGGTGCCAATCTCCGAAACATCAACTGGCAAGAGGCGCGGATCCTGGATGATCCTGGTCCATGGCTGACATGGCTCAATGGCAGCTTTGGTTGAAAATTGAATGACTGTATTATACTGTATTTAGACAAATTGGAGATATTGGAGTGAATCAATGTTCATAGAAGATCTTTTTGATGGAAATGATGTGAATAATATTAATAATATGTGTATTTCATTGGATCCTGGTGGATTTGCATGAGCCAGCTGATGTTTAACAGATTCTAGATATCACTAGTCGGTTGGAGTGGATCGATACCCTGCTTTTGGTAGAGGAGATATGCTGAAGAATTGAATGGACATGGAACATTCAACATGGACAGTCACAGTGAACAATCGGGTCCCCAAGGCAATTTTACTGCATGTTAAAAAATTGGGGTGTATTCATGGAAACAGGGATGGTGACCTGTGGCCTTTTCGGGCCATAGTTGAGGAGATGAACATCCAGAAGTTTGGCACATCCCTTGACATGCCTCCTCAGGAAAAAAAAACATGCTTTTGCAGCAAGGACAAGATGTATGGGAATATCCTGTATCCATTTGTAGCTGATGTTTTTCCTCAAAAATGGAGAATCAGGGGAACCGTTGAGGACAATCCATGACAATCCAACGTGGCATTGCGGCAGTTCTCCCCCATATCATGACAGAAATCATGACGATTTCAAAATTGTCCATTCACTTTCAGGGTTTCCAAGTGTTATAGATTTCCAGGACAGTATGATTGATAACAATTAATTAAATTCATATATGACAGTATGTTTGGACAGTATGATTGATAAAAATTGTTTTTTCTCCAGGACAGTATGATTGATAACAATTTATATACATTATTGATCATTATTGTATACAATCATGGTGAAATTCATTGACCATGGATAGTAACGGTTACCTGCTGGATGCCCATTCGTATCGTATCCTGCGGAGGTGACTCTGAAGAGATTCGAGAAGGTCAGGGACTGATGTCGATTTATAGAGAGAATGGCCTCGAAAATAAGGTTCAACATGGGGTGTTCACGGTGAAAAAACATGTATTCACCACTATATAACATGGGTAAATTGGTGAATGGTTAGTTCGTGGCTAAACTTTCGCCAGAGCGAAGTATGATATCCCAACACATCCGCTTGAAAGGTATTGTTTGTTGCAGGGGTCTAAGGTTACGCTTAGCATAGGTTAGCCCATGGCAGAGACTCTGACAGTCATCGAAGTGGCGCTTGACAACACAACGCTTGCATGTGTCAGCTATGGTTTGATTATGTTTGATCCACCCGCAATCGATTTAGCGAAAGGATCCTGTATCAAAGGTCCAGCAGTGCAGGATGTTTATTTTCCTTTGGGGAAACTGCAGAACTAATGTGTCCAGGGTCCATGCTTCTTGTATGTTTCTGAACAGAACTACAGAGGCAAACCGGCAAACCAGCATCAAGATAGCGTGGACATTTACTTGTCATGACTTTTCTATCCTTTTGGCAGATGAATTGTGCCATCATAGCAACTGGGGCCAGCAGTAAATTCCTGAGATCTATTGGATGGCCGCAACACACCAGTTGCAAGGCAATGCCCCCTAGTTAGAAGTCGGTTGATAACCCCATCTGAATATCTTACAATCACCATATGTTCAGAAGTGAGTTTACAGCAAGAACAAACTCAATAAACCACCCATATTAACTACATATTGATGGCAAACATATCATCCATTCAATGGACATGTGGAAAACATGGGAATGGTGGATCCGTGGCACCGCCAGGATGGTCATGCTGGGGTGACCCGTGATATTCCCATATGGTGCGCTGTATAATATATACGTCTATATATATAATATAATATATATATATATATATATTTGTTGTCCCGTCATCTTGTTTTGTTTTGACCATGAGCCGCGTGAGTTTTTGCCCGTGTCACCAGGACTTCTATCAGGTCCATCCAGCAGTGTCTGACATGTCGGAAGAGGAGGCTGATGCTTGGTGAAGCTTCGAGATGTGGGAAATCTACCTGAAATGCCACAGAAGAGACCTTCATTGGATTGGTTAAAGGGAAAATCTGTTGGTTAAACCATCGATTTTTCCCATAAAATATGGAGGTTTCCTGCAATTTTCCCCTTAAACCAATCCATTGAGACATCTCAAACTGCCAACCTATACAAAGGTCAGTTCAGGAGGCTGAATCCCAATACAAAGGACCGATATGACAAAGGATATGACAAGTGACAAGACATGAAATCTCAAACTGCCAATCGATGTGAAACTCAACTTAATTTTTCATGACGAGAGGCTAAGCCTTGCTATTTGACCAAAATTCAAGAGGTGGATCAACAAAAATGTAGTCTTTGAAATTGCATGTTGAGTTTCAATGAAAAATGAGTAGTTTGGTGGAAATGTTGGATCATGATTTGATCCATCAAATAATGGACGGATACTTCTATGTGGTATCATATCCCACTAAAACCGTCCATTGTGTTGTAGGGTATCTATGACACACATGACACTCTGGGTGGCCAAAATTGGGCCCACCGATGTGCTAAATCCAAACCCAGTACAGTCGTCGAGTCGATTGATCAAAAAAACCAAGCATGTCTGGCAATTCATGTTGGATCCATTGTAAATAGTTTTTTTCCAGCTTACTGTGAAGAATTTACAGGCTGAATCCCGCGAAACTCCAGCGGGCTCAGCCGAGGACAGAATCCGGGCAGAGAGGAACATTAGCATAGTTGAAGCCTCAGACGTCTCATGATCGGATGAATGGAAGATTTCTGAACCTCCATGAATTTCCTGAAACACTTCCCTAATCTTTTAGAGTTACCTGTGGAATAGACTTGGGTATGATTTTACCAGCCATGCTTTGGGGGTGGATTAGCAATTTCACAGGATTGGTCTTCATGGAAAAATAACATTGATGTTCTTTTCGTCCACGTTCTCGTCATCCTCAAAAAGATTGGAAAAAAGGCGAATTATCACTAATTATCACTCATGATCACTCATTATCACTCATTATCACTTAGTTTCACTTAGTATCACTTAGTATCACTTAGTATCACTTAGTATCACTTAGTATGACTTAGTATCACTTTGTATGACTTAGTATCACTTAGTATCACTTAGTATCACTTAGTATCACTTAGTAACACTCATTATCACTCATTATCACTCATTATCACTCATTATCACTTAGTATCACTCATTATCACTCATTATCACTCATTATCACTCATTATCACTTAGTATATTTAGTTTCACTTAGTATCACTTAGTATGACTTAGTATCACTTAGTATCACTTAGTAACACTCATTATCACTCATTATCACTCATTATCACTCATTATCACTTAGTATCACTCATGATCACTCATGATCACTCATTATCACTCATTATCACTTAGTATCACTTAGTTTCACTTAGTATCACTTAGTATCACTTAGTATCACTTAGTATCACTTAGTATCACTTAGTATCACTTAGAATCACTTAGTATCACTTAGTATCACTTATTCTCACTTAGTATCACCTACTGTAGTATCACTTAGTATCACTAGTATCACTTAGTATCACTTAGTATCACTTAGTATCGCTTAGTATCACTTAGTATCACTTATGATCACTTATTTGTTGTCAATTATAGTCATCCCCAAAAAGTCGAATTGAACATCACTGATTTTCAGTCGAGTGCCCTGTCGGCCCGTCGGCCGAATCGCTCGGTGGATCGGTGGAATCAGCTGTGAGGTGCATTGCCAAACTGCTGTGCCCAAGCCCATTCGATCGTTTGAAGAGGCCGGTCCTCTAGACAGAAAATGTGATACTAAGGACATGTGAATATTCCATGTTAAAAATCGAAATATGATATGTGAATCAGCAAATGTGAGGGAAAATTGTGGACATGGTTATTCCATGTTATTCCCAATGAATCCTAATTTGTAATTGATGTAACTTATAGTACCAAACATGGGTTGATATCATGAACAGCTCCATGAGTTGATCTCATGAATTTCCAGAGCAATTGAGCCACTGGGCCATGGCCTTGGAATATACCCCCATAGTGAGCTGTTGGTTGGTTTATAAGTAGCCTAGCTAGGATTTATGGTAGATGTAACTATAGTATACTATAGTTATTAGTAATGGGGTTTATAAAGCCACTCATCACTGGTGGTAGTCCCTGGTTGATGCATTCATCTTGTTCATTCTTCATCCAATGGCTTGGCTACAGTGATCCCAAACGAGAATGACCACAAGGCCTGGGGTCCAAATGTCAAATCTCTCAACCCACAGGTCTGCGACTTTCGGCAAAGGATCCATGTTTCTCTATTCTTGCTGAGCTAAGGCATTTTTTGACCTCCTACTCTCAGAATTGGATGAAGGAAGCAGGAATCCGTGAAATTCGGAGAAAACTGAAGTGATTTCCTGATTTCCTGTCAGTGTTTTCCCTTCATCCAAGTCTATCCAACTCCCAACCTCCATACCATGGACTGTGAAGTTCATGGAGTTCCAGGCATCTTTCCCAGACTATGTGTTGGCAGAGATCAACAGGGCCGGCTTTGTGAATCCTACGCACGGAGAGCTCAGCTGGGCTAAGCCAACTGATCGTGGATCTCCGTTGATTTTCGCAGAAGTCCCACATTTTGCGAAGAAACATGCAGCGACACCAGGGATACGGCAAAATTGCATTAAGAACATGGGAAATCATGATTAACCTTGGAAATTGGGGAGGGGTTCCAGAATTCGAGACAACCCCGCATGGTTCACCTTTGTAAATGATATGGTAGGGTAAAGATCTGACCATACATCCGAGAATTACTCCTCCAATATGTAAAAGACTTTGGTGACAACCGCGATGAGCCACTGGCGATTTTGAGGCCAATTCAGGTGCAAGGATGGCCAATTGCCCTTTCCGGCAAGGACATGGCTCCTTGGATTGCGATAGACTTCAGATACCTCCAGAATTTCTATGCAAACTGCGCAAAATGCAGCGGATATTTGCCTTGTCATTCGCATTCCCATGCAGACGAGTATAGAATCGCGGAAAGATATTAGGTGTATCACACATACTGAAACAAAAGCAACCACTCCGTATATAAATGAATATATCTATTTAATACATACATTGTTGTGTAACATTCATGTTGAAAGAAACGCTGAGCTGTACGTGGTGGATCTCCCCTCGCTCTACCATTTTGGCTGCAAGACAGGAGATGCATGCCTCAAATTCAAATCTTTTGCGAACCCACTTGCATCCTGGGTTCCTTTGATTCGGGGCTTCCTGATTTCACTTTATTGTGAGCATCGTCGATCTGCCATGTGCTGCCTTGTCCGCAGTGTTCACACATGTTCACACCACCTGCTGTGCCTGTCAACCCAGCCTTATCACAGCATCATCCGATTTTTTCATGCTCCGCAGGTCTGCATCTGCAATCTCTCCCATGATTCAGGTTTGCGGTTGGATTCTCGGGATTTCAGAAGGTGCCTTCAGTCAACAACCTCAAAGTCGTGGGCATGTAAAGTCCAGGTTCTGGCTGCAGAACTGCTAGGATGAAATTGGGCATTGCTGTGCCAACGCCTTGCAGCACAGCAGTTCAAGCTGTGAACATGAAGCGCTGCTTGACGAGATGGAGGTGGTCTCTAGTCTCTAGCGCTGAACAGATCACATGTTTTCACGCTGCGATTCCTTGTTTGGAAAGCATCAAAGGCCGCATCCTCCCTGAGAGCCAAGCATAGGGCAGCTCTCGGGGCTGATTTTTTTGCCGGACAGTGGGCAACGTCCATATATGCTGACTTTGCACTTGTTCAACCGCTTCACGCATTTTGAAACACAAAAAATTCAATGCCCTTGTTCTCAGCAACAATGGAGCGCTGTCTCAGGCAGAGTTGCTTTGGACCTCCTGGTTTAGGCAGCTGGCAGTCTTGCTTTGATGCTTGGGCCAATAGAATGCCCATGTTTGGTGCGATGAATTAGAGATCCAAGATCGACATTTTCCATGTCAGGCATGGCGAGAGCAAGGTTTGGCTTTTGCTTTCCTAAGCGGACAGAAGGGCAAAGTTGAAGCACGAGCCTGGGCACCGCGCAGTTTGAGAAGGCAAGGCCATGAAACTATGCCTTGAATGCGGCGCCTAAAGGACCCGTCGTCCTTTCAGACTGGCCATGGAAGACGGTGCCAGGGTGTCTACTTGGAAAAGGTTGTGAACCGTCACCACCCAATCCCAATCACACAGGCAGGGTCTACCACTTGGTGGCTGGGCATTGCAAGTCGGACGATGCTGGTCCATGTCTTTTCGGGGGAGGATTCAGGGATTCATGGTACACTTTGGGAAGGGCATTCCACGAAATAGGTGGTGACCGTCGTCTTCTACATGAGTTGGATGTGGTGCATCAGGAGGGCTCAAGTGACTTGTCAATCCAAGGAGATGCCTATGCTGCTGAGAGCTGCACTGGACGGCTGGGTGAAAGCTTGGATTGGAGGTCCACATTGTAGGACTCGCTCAGTCCTCAGAGACCTCGATGTCCCTGGAGAAGATGCCAAGACCGTTGCGTGCATGGGAGGGCGGCGAGTGGGGCATCGAAGGGCTGTCCAATTTTGAGAAATTTCAACTTTTTCAAGATGACGAGCCGGCCCAGCCAGGATGGTTGGAGAAGGGGTCCAAAGTTGAAAGGAAAGGGACGTCGAGGAAGGGCCATAAGGGTCGCAACAGCAATCCCTTGACAGTTCCATCCGGATCAAGGGACACGGCCGGAGCATCAGATGCGGGGATCCAATAGAGGGCAAGAAGCTCGTGTTTCTTCGAGGCGGCAAATTTTCTCTATTCTTCAAATCTTGATGTTTGGGAAATTGTTCTGCGCAAGACAATTTGGCGAATGAAGAACTGGGTGAGGTCAAAGTGGGCAACTTGTTTCTTAGGGCCGCAGAATCTGTTGACGGTGTCGCAGCAGATCATGGCAAGCCAGGAGGAATCGAACAGCCTGCCAGACAAGATGAGATGCCATCAATGCTCAACCTCCCAATGTTCCATAGACGGGCGGTGCTTTTTTCAAAAGATTTTCGCAGCGTTATTTCGGAGAAAAATCTGTGAAAGTGCGTGGGCACCCTTGACCTAGAATCTAGAAGATTGGATAAACCTTCTCACGGGGCTCTTCGGAAGCCATACAGGTCCATGAAACAGGTACTCAAGCTTAAACGCCTGGATTGATGGGTGTTTCTCATTACATCCTGTTTTCAAGGTACATTGCCCTGAGGCCCTGCATGACGAAGATTCGTCCCACTTTTTCGGGGGCGGGCTGGTTGATGTACCTTAAAGATAAATTGAGTAATCATCTGGTCGCTATCGATCATTGTAAATCCCTCGCCGCACCGCCCTTGCATCAAGGTTAACTTCTTGGGACCGTGTACACAAGCAGCAGGAGATGCAGCAGAGGAGCTGTTTTTCCTTCCTTCCGGCATTGAGCTCTTGCACACTGACCTGGGTTGCTTCCATAATGAATTACCAGGGGGGCCAGGAAACAAGGAAACAGCCATGGGTGCATCAGCAAAGGCTACCTCACTAATTCTCTTGACAAATGTGGGGCGCTTTACCAATTTTGTTTAAGCTCGGCTGTATTGAAGACAAATGAGCTCGGTGAAAAAATCACAAAAACAGGCATCATTTTGGATGCACAAAAAGCTCAAAGCACCAGGGCCACCAAGAGGATGTACAAGTCTGAGTGCCTATGCCTAGGGTACCTGGCGCTGTGCATGACACCCTCGCATTCATCTATTTTACAAGCTCCTGAAACCATTACCTTAGTATTATAGCTAGTTGCCCGTTTCAATGGAAAGTCTTTGGTGCTTAACGTCCCCATGCAGGGCGAAATTGATAATTTAATCTTACTCCTTACCTGCTCATATTAGATGGGAGCAGATGGATTTCCCATCGATTTTCACAAAGCATGCCTTAGCCAAAGGATCAGGCCAGCGTGGAAACGCACATCCCAGCTGACAAGCTTGGTGACATAGGCTTGATTCCAAGAAACTATTTCAGCAAGAGTTTCATTCCTGAAAAAAACTGAGAAGTTTCAGATGCAAATGTGTGAGCAGTGCCGGCGTCATACATGCTTAAAAAGCAACCGCGCTTGGACAAACCAGCTACGCAGCGGTCTGCTGTGTGTATAGTAACTTTTGTTGAGTGCGGCCGTCCTTATCAAGGTCCGGGACATAAATTGCATCTCCATAAGGGTGGTTCCTACTGTGACTAGATGGGATGCTTCAGCTTGCTGGTTTGGTGCAGTCTTGCACGTCAACCGCAGGAGCTTGTGCACCTCGAGACTGGGGTCTCCAGCGCCGCAACTGGAGGCCTGGATTGGGAGTATGGGCGCGCCAATGGCAGAACTGTGACGTCCGGCTGGCCCTTCAAGGAGGCAACATTGGCGCTCCTGTTCTTTTGCGGGCGTAAGCCGAAAACTCAACAGAATTGAATCAACGCGCACGAAGCGGCGATTGACATCAGCATGTCTAGCTTCAAACCTGAAATCGGGGAATGCTGGTCCGTAATATGCTCTCCCGTACCAAACGCGTCGTGCGATTTGTTGAGCCGTTTCAACCTGGGTGCAGGGGTGCTATTCCAGCTGCCTTCGTCGGTTCAAGCCGGTACCCAGTAAAACTTTCGGGCGTAGGAAATTCCAAATATCCGCCGAGCCTAGAGGCTTGGCAATTGGATCTTTAGATGTGGGGTTGAACGTGGGCGATAGTGGACTCTGTTTTCACGCTCCTTCTTGGCTGGCATGCATTGGCTGCACTGTCGCGCTTGCATTCCCAGAGCACCCTCGATGGAAAAAAACAAGTGGACTACTTGAATCTTTGAAAGTTTCAATAGTGGCGATCGTATTTGGAATTCTGAAGTAGTTTTTGCAGGAGGAATGCCATCCTTGATTGAAATTGTGGTGAGATAGCTGTGGATGTTGATCTTGCTGCGCTTCTTGTTCTTTCAGTTGGACAAAGGCCCAAAGCCATGTTCAAGCGCCGAAGTAGCGTTACTGTCCTCACCCCGGCAGGCGCGGATTTGAACGCCATGTGTAAATTGGGGCTTGCCTGATGGTGAATGAATTGATCCCAAGCGCTGGGCCGATAGAATTTCCGAGATATGCGCAGCCTCGTGCCAAGAAAAATAAAGACACTGAAGTGACTGGGAACGTTCAAGCCAAATATTCATGTTGCATTCGCAGGTGCGTCAAGGAAACGGTCGTCGGGCGACCTTTGTGAAGGTGTTTATGTTTTGGCCTTGCTGAAAACCAGATTCCATGATGGGTTCTCGGATACCAGACCTGCTTTCCCTCTATATTTCCAATCAGAATCAAGGCCGTGTCTTGGTTGTTATATTAAGAAACATTATGTGGCCAAGGGGTTCCCGGGATTCCTTTGGATTCAGGACATGGTCACAAGTGACTGTCAGTGGGACCACCTAGCCGTTCGGAGCTGCTGTGGGCCGTGGACGTGATGTGCGGCCGTCCAGAAAAGATTCTGAACAGTGCCATGACCACCTTGGCGTTAGTGGCTCCCACCTCCATGTGCTGAAACCTGGCAACATGAGTTCAGAGTGCAAGGGCAGGGTGAATTTGTCGATACTTTTTTAGCTTCTGATTGCCAGCAGGACAGAAGGACCAGGAAGCCAGGGCAAGAACCCTTGAGCGGTCTTACCGTGCTCAGTACGTGCTCAATGCAGCGCTTGACATCGATAGGCAAGAGCTGGGACTTGATTCCGATGCTTTCTTCTTGTCAAAATCCTGGGGGCCGTGCTGTGACGAAGTTTGAATCAACAACCTCTCATGGCCAAGAGTTTGGTGAAGAGCTACCACGGCCAGATTCCTCAAGATGCATTGAACTCATTGAACAGATGTTCCGGGCACAGCTTTCGCATCACGGGGCCGTGGTGGTTTTCTTACACAAGCATAGACCCGACAACAATTGCAACACACGGCCGCTGATCATGCTCGGCGGTGCTCATCTACTCAGCTGGAGCACCGCAGCATTCCATGAAGGCTCGAATGTATTTATTTCCCCTTGTTGAAGGTCTATATAGCCAGTGTTGCGTAGTCAGCTGGTCAGGAGCCGAATTCACACACCAAGCGACCTCTCCTGCCATGTTGAAGAAGAAGAACCCGTGAATTCTGGATTCTGTCCTCAACATGCACAGCCTGACATGGTCCACAAGAGCCTGACTGTCGATGATCAGGTTGCAAGTTTTGGTTACAGATGGGCTGGCAAGCACCATGTCCATGTACTCATCAGACACGAAGCCGCACGAGTTTGAAATTCGCCAGTCGACATGGCCAATGGTGAGCAGTGAGCACCAGCATCCATGGCACTTCCATGTCCTTATATCTGAGAGCAGCAGCGATGAACATGGCAGCGGAGTCGTTCTAGCATGTCAGGGAATGGGTGTTGCCCGCTGCCTTGGGGTAGTTTGTTTTGCCCAGGGCAGTGTACAATTTCTTCTCACGGATCATATGCAACTTTTTGCATTTTGACTCAGCAACTTCGTACCAATAGATGAAGGGTGGAAGGCAGGGACAGAGTGTTGCAGCGATTGTCTATTCTGTAAGCTGCAACCATGGTTGAAATTACCCTACAGGCTGGGAATTTCAATTTTTTGGCGGATCATCCGTTAGCATTATGGTATCTTATGATCTTGTCAGCGGGGCCTCAACCCTTCCAATCCCTGCTGCTGGGAGGCGGGCTGTTCCGTTGAACTACGCCCAAAAGATCCCAAAAGCATCCATGGGATTAGCCTATGCGTGCGCATGAATTTCATGAATGCGTGTTTTTTTTTGGAAAAAAACGTCTCATGATTTTGAGCAATCCCACATGAATATCAATCATAAATAACGTTAAAGACGCCCCAAGAACCCTGGGATATTTTTGTTTTTGGGTCCCATTTGGGGTTGTTTGCTATTATGGCAAATTTTGCAGCAAACCTCACCCTGCAGGTTGGCATTGCAGAGACAGGGTCGGGGAAGACCTTGGCCTTTTTGTTGCCAGCCATTGTGCACATCAATGCCCGGGGCTCAACAAAAATTTGCCGCGGGCTACCTATAAAACAATTTTGGGGGGATGCTGAATTTCCACAACTACTGTACCAGGAAATTTGATATTCACCGGTGCACCAGGCTTTCGATTCATAGCCAAACGAAGATGGGTCATGCCGCAAGGGACCTGAAAAAATTGCGGATTTGAGCGACCACAATTCGGGATTTCACCTGGGGATTCAAGCGCAACTAGTGATATTTGGGGATGGTCAAACCGCCTATTATGGGAACTGGGCACGACACTACCAACATCATGAGATTCCACCGTGAACCGACCATAAATGTTTTGCTGAATGCTGGTACTCCGTGTTATCAGAGTTTCCATCGATAGTTGCATTATCAAAATCCAAATGAAACATGTTAGTGCAATGACCTCAATTTTTGGTGATTGGTTAAATTCCCGACGATGCTTTGGAAATCTAGGTTGTGGGTTTGACAATCTCTTCTTAGAAGGGTAACTTTAATTTCACTGTTTGTTCCGTGTACGGGGCAAATTTGTGGTGTTTTTTTCAGAATTAAACCATCCATTTTTGGTGGGGGTGAAAACGTGTGACTCATATACCTAGGCACAACCAGAACTGGAACGCGGAGATGGACCAATTGTTTTAGTCTTGGCACCGACCAGAGAGTTGGCTTTACAGACACAGGACTGAGGGGCCCACATGAACCGGCTGAGATTTGTTTTTTTCGGGGCCTGTGTACATAATTTATTTACCATGTTATTATGGGATATTATATAATGGATATTATGTGTATATATGACATGCAAATGCACAGACTACAGACATGTAATACATGTCTACATTAGGTTTTCACTATGGGTCATTGTTCATAAACATATGGCTCAACATTGGGGTAATTAGTGGTACCAATAGACCCGCACATCTGGTCATTTGTACCTGGCCTAATTTTGCATCGCAGGAGGAATGCATTCGCTTCGGCAAAAGTTCGAAGATCAAAAACACCTGCTGTCCAACTGACACGGGTTTGACGCATTCCACAGTTTCGATTAGGTATTTGGGGGTTTCCTGAAATAGGGGTACCGGTACCCCAAAATCATCCATTTTGATCAAATTTTCCATTATACACCATCTATTTATTGGGTACCCCCATTTTAGGAAACCTCCATTTGAATTTGTGCTGGAAGTACTCTCCGGCCAACATGTTTGACGTCGTCAACATGGACTCCTCATGCTCCAGACCTCTTAGGACAATGTTCAATGAGGGCCCTTCCACCTTAGTGATCATAAATTCTCTTAAGCCTGGTTGGTGGTTGGAGTTAATCAGTGTGGGAGCAAGTATGTGGAAACTTCATATAAGCGGATGGGAAAGGATTAGATTAGTTCCCTCATTGAATCAACAAGTGCCACAAAGATATGAGAGTAGTTTCCTTAACTTTCTGTCGAGATGCATCCCTAAAATGATGGGCCAACTGTATAGATTTGGTTATTTTGCCCCAATCAATTTAGATTGGCAAACCCCAAGGGACATATGATCATCCGCTACCGATTTATTCCCAGTGTTGTTTGTCAATTTTCCCTAGTGAACCCCGCATCATCCATCCATCCATCTCTATTCTGTCTATACATCTATCCATCTATCCATGCATCCATCCTTCCTTCCATCCTTCCATCTATCCATCCATCCACTTATATGAGCACACAAATATTTCCATCATTTTCCATCTATAACACTTATATTATCCATCCTTACATCCTATACATCTACCCTCTGTTAAACTAACATAGCTATGGAAAGATCCACCATTTTTCATGGGAAAATCCACTATTTCTATGGCCATGGCTTCAATAGCAAACTGTTGACATAACCAGATAGGCTAAGTATCCAACCTGTCCACTTACCACGTTAGCCCGCGGCGAAAACGCCAGGTTATGGAGGCGCTTCCAAGGTGGAGCAAGCACGACACTTGCGCGACGGGGTACCGTGGTTCGATGCGTTAAGAAAACATGGGGATACCATGGGAGATTCTCTGGGAGATCATGGGATACAACTAGATGTAACTTATGTATATAATCGGAGAAATAATGGGTTGTAATGTGATAAACCCAATCATAAATTATCCCCAAAGTAGGTTTATTATGGTTTATTTGTTTATCACTGGGTATACCATGGTATACCCCTATTTGGGCCGATATACAATGACCCCCCAATGCTAAGTTGAAGAGATCAAACGCTAAACCGAGTTTCGTTTGAGGTATTCAAGATTGGGAGGAAGGGATTCGAACGATGAAACCCATGACGGCACTATGGATGATGGTGGATGATGGTTTAGTATAGGAATGATCATCCCAGAATGATCAAAACTTGTCGACATCAGTTCGTTGCTGCGTGCTGAAGAACGTGATGCAGGATTCAGTAAGCAAACTCATGTTCTTGTTTGGAACGGAGCGTCTGCTGTAGTTTCTTCTCAAGTGTTGCTCCCAAAATTGAAAATTGTTTGCTCATATTGTTTTCTGAAAACGCACCTTAGCAACACTAAAACATGTTGTATCATTGTATCGTATTATGTTGCTCATTTGTGTGGCATGTTTAAGATAACTGTTCATGGACACGTGCTTTGGCAACCTTTGCTGCAGTCATTACTCAGTTGAGTTTGGATGGACCATGATGACAACATGTTTTTTGGCGACAAATCAGACAATGATGGCATGACATGTATAGATTCATAGATATTTAAAGTGTCATAAACCAATGTAATCCACAAGTTTGAGTCTAAGCAATCCGTTTCATCCATGGTTCATCCATGTTTCATCGTTGCATTAACGGGCTAGGGCTCACATTGGGCTCACATCTCCACCTTTCAGCCATAGGTTGAGATCGTCATCGCGACGCCTGGCCGTTTGATCGACTTTTTAGGATCCGGTGAGATCCCCCAGGAGCTGCAGCTGAAAATCCATGGAAGCAACGTCCATGGATGTCCCCATCATCCATGTTTGTTTTGGGCATAGATGGCATGGAATAGGCATAGATTGATTATATATGGAATATGATGGATGTTCAAGACAAAGCACCCACTTAAAATTTGGGGTCTCCAAGTGTGACTGCTTGACGCCCATGTTGGTCAGGTTTGGGATTTATCATAAGAACAACTAGCAATCAACTGACCCAAAACTCACCCAAAACCACCTGACAGCGGATCAAAGGAAACAATCTCAATCTCAACGTAAATGCAATGAACCATGTTGATTTATGATGATTTATGTGCTTTTACATCAAAGACAAATCATATGTCCAATCAAATGACCTTTGAAAAGAACTGCCGTGAATTTTTCCGGAGCCAGGTGACACGAACTTGAAGAGAGTCACATACCTAGTCCTCGATGAGGCACCACATTCATTTACCAGACGAGAAGTGCGAAGTTTTGGTGGTTTTGGTGATGTCATTTTGATCCATAGATTAAAATGGGTTGCTTTATGGTTGCTTTAAAACCATGGTTTCCAACCTCATGGATTCATATCTCTACAGGAAACCGTGGTTTTGCAAATTCTCCCATTCCTCGGGCCTTGATCCAGTGATATTTCGTTTTTTTTGGGGGGGGATCCATATGTTCCAAGGAATTGGTGGATATAGCGCAAGAAAAAAAACTGGTATGCCGGTCCTTTTGTAGATGTAACACAATGTCTATGAGGTTAGCCACATTATGATTGCTGCCTATATATCTATATATATATATCGAATGTTAATTGGATACACCAACAGCTCTGTTGCATATCCCTATATTAGTCCCCCTCCCATGTCGCTTGGGAAATTGACCCGTCAGTGTTGATTGAACTCCTCATATATACTATAGTTTGTTTCTTCTTTTTTTCTGGTGAAAGTTATTTTATTATATGATAATATATGGACAGTTATATATTTTGACTATATCATCAATACACTATGCAATCTGATTGAAGGTTATAGTCACTACCATGCTACACATATCAACTGATATTTACCTCAGTATATGGTTGATATCTGAATGTGACTCCTATGATATTGAAATATTACCCACAAAATGGCATAATTAATAAGATTAATCTAGCAAACATATTTTTCAAGTTAGTGTACATTAGTATACAACTTCTTGTGTCCATAATTTCCCGTGAAGCAAGAACACCATAATCCACCTTGTTGATTATCAAGTCCCAATGTTCATTGGTTGATCCCCCATGCTTGATTGGTTAAATCATGTTAGAGCACCATTTTTACGACTGGTATCTTAGTACGACAACCATGTTCAATCCCCTTTTTTATCAACCCCCCACCTTGACAAATCCATGTCCCAATGTTTGGTGAAGTTGTTGGAAGGATATTCCCCATGTATATCCCTAATCAAACATATCAGTATCTGTATCATTTCACCCGTCCAGTGGTCGGAAAACCACGCAGGCCGACAGGATGCTGGACATGGGCTTCGAGCCGCAAGTGAGAAAGATGTGCACGCAGGCGCTGGGAAAGACTTGGAGTTGACTGGAGCTGTTGAAAATTGATGTGTATATATATAATATATAATGTACATACAATAATGTGTGTATGTATAAATATGTGTATATATACAGTATTTGTATATACGTGTATATATCTATAATATATATATATATATATATATATACATTGCATATACTGTAACTGTATGACAGTGATAGCAATGACATGCAATGACATGTGACAAATGATAATAAACAATGTAGTGATAACGATAACAACAATTCGTATATAGATATATACAAGTTACATCAATACAATTTTGCCGCAGATTCAGCCTCAGTTTGGGCACTTCAATCTTGGCAGGTTCGCCCAGATAGACAAACCTTGATGTGGAGCGCCACGTGGCCAGAGAGCGTCGGGGCCCTTTTTCCTTGTTGGAAATAGATGGAGATCGATTTGGAACTGGGTTCCATGATGTTCAAATGAAAGTTTACAAACGGGGCTATGTTATCTAGAACATGGTATTTCCATCATCTTTTCCATGATCCATTTGTACATCTAGGTCCATGTTGGATGATCGTTTAAGGGGCTATGTTCCTAGACACCGGGAGGCGCCGGAAACCATAAATTGCGCCGGATTGAACAGGATGAACATCTATTTACCGATGCCTTGGGACAGGTCAGCCATGGCCGCATGGCCGTAGGTCACTCACTTGCGCCAGGGCTGGGTTTGAGCATGAATTTCTGATTATGTATACATAAGACACTGTGAGAATGTCATCACCATCAACACCATCACCATCATGGGGAATCATTATCACATGTCATCATCGTCATCATCGTCATCGTCATCCTCATCATCATCATCATCACCACCACCTATCACCACATGTCACCACTATGATCATCACCACCATGGAGTAGATAGCGACATTGAAATGTTCATACATTCAAGGGGTTGGTTCATGAAGTGTTTCTCAGGTGCAGAAGCTTGCGCGGGATCTTTGCAGGGAGGACGACACCCACCCGGATTCTGTCTGTGTGGCCATGTGCAGCAAACCTACCTGGATATATTTGATTCCTCTAAAGTCATGTTTATTTTGATATACGGTGCCATGAAATATGCCAGTCCTGTGTGCAGCCCTGTTGTGGATATATATCAGCAAACATGTTGCCTCAATTGCAGTTGTTACCATACACTCCCACCCCCACGGAAATCCACCACGATTGGCAAATTCCATGGGGAAATCTCAAATTTGAAACCATGGGATGGCATGGGGTTCCAATTTTTGTGACCCCAATTCCTCTATGATTTGGATGATACCCTTCAGTAAACCAACAACGTCATGGAAAATCCACCGTTGTTTGGTTCGTTTCCCAGGGAAATCCATGGATTTCCATCGTTTTTTGTATGTTTTATTGAAGGTAACTTGGGCATAGCCTCGGTGAGAAACAGGACGTTTTGTCACAGGACCCTGTCCACATCAACGTGGGAGCAAGACAGCTCCGAACAGCGCACACCATCAAGCAGTATGTAGAAGTTCTGCAGGTGGGGACTGGAACAGGAATGATTGTATGGCTTACGTTGGTTTACCCTCTAGTTATTCTAACGTAGCGAACTGGAAAATCACCATGTTTAAGGTTCATCATCTATAAATGGGCCATGTTTAACAGCTATGTTAAATGACCAGAGGGTATATTATATTATTATATGATTTTATAGTAACTCCCAAATTTCGATAGGAAGAAAATTAAAGGACCGGATAACCCCACAAGTCAACTTCTCCCTAAAATGAGCTTCAATGGTTTTAGCGGGGACAGGGAAGCAAAGAAAGACAAAGGAGATGGTGAAAGATCGAGAAGGTAAAA
>Ga0126342_10003169_pt1 | contig 26877 bp, 21 predicted proteins | sample Cyp1metagenome_FD_92528 | JGI IMG/M metagenome (GOLD analysis project Ga0126342, IMG submission 92528) | Coral microbial communities from Lord Howe Island, Old Settlement Bay, Australia - Cyphastrea 1 metagenome | ecosystem: Host-associated > Invertebrates > Cnidaria > Coral ...
ACATATATATTATACATATATATTATACATATATATTATACATATATATTATACATATATATTATACATATATATATATATTATACATATATATATATATATTATACATATATATATATATATATATATATTATACATATATATTATACATATATATATATATATATTATATATATATGTATATTATATATATATATGTACATTTGATTACATTTGGAGGTTTCCTAAAATGGGGGTACCCCCACATCATCCAAGTCATTAGACCATTTTGGTATTACTACCCCATGGTTTGGGGAATCCCCAATTTTACCTATTCCAGGCACCCATTGGAAATCAAAGAAATGATAAAATTATGGTTAAAAAAATAGAAAACAAAATAGGATTGACCTCCGAAAAAAAAAAGGAACAAAACGGGTGGAAAAAAACCCGTGATTTTGACTTCCTAATTAATGTGTTTCATATATGTCCCTGTTTTTTCCCTATTTGTTTTCCTATTGGTGTTTTCGTACTTTGGTCCTAATTGTTCACTATTTGTGTTCCTATGTTTTCCTAATTTTCTGAAGGTTTTTGCAGATTTTGACTCACAAAGAATGTCAACTGCCATAAGCGAAATGTTGGAATTGTTGTTTGGCCGCCTCCATTTTTTTCTATGTGCTTCATATTTTCTTCCCAATTGTCTGGAAACGTGAAAAATTGCAAAAACTTCGAGACAATTATATCAAATAAATTAACGGAAACTTATAGACTTATAGGAATTTATTGCATGTGGCAACTGGAAACGCGATAAATAGACAAAACCTCGAGAAAATTAAGAAAAATAGTAGCAATAATGGTTTCCAGGTGCCAAATGCAATAAATTCCTATACAAATCGTATTGTTTTCCTGATTTTCTCGAGGTTTTTGAACTGTTTCACGTGTCCAGAAAATTAGGGGGAAAAAATAGGCCAAAAATGAATTCCGACATTTGGCTTAAATTTCTGGAAAATTGAACATGTGCAAAAACCTCGAGAAAATCAGGAAAACAAATCCATATATTGTGAAAAACTAGGACAAAAATAGGAAACATATAAGAAAACAAGTAGGAAAAAAAATAGGTGGGCAAAATCCCGGGCTTTTGTCCATCCATTCTGTTCCTTTATTTTTTGGAGGTCAAACCTCTTGTTTTCCTATTCTTAAATATTTTGTAAACTTTCAGTATGTGCCTGTAATTCAAACATAACTTGATTCACAAACCTGAAAACTTCGTTTATTGGAGACTTACCCCAATACAAATATGTAATACAATTCCCTGAGGTCGTCATGATGTGGCTATAATCTACCCAAACGGATCCGGCAGCTATGGGTCAAAGAGCCGGTTGCCGGAAACTCGTCGTCGTGGCTGTGGTGGCTGCTCTAGTGGTGGCAGGCTCCGTCGCTCCGTCATCTCAGGGCTGGAGGACTCCACCCAACTAGCCATTGGGTTACGAAGCAGTTAGTGGCTGTGGCATAATCCTTATCGAGAAAAAATGTCACAACCTACCCCTGGTTTTTATGGTGGCTAGTTAATCATGGTTATGGTGGTTAAATCCAATTAGTTAAATATAACTGGCTGGTGGTTGAGCCACCTACCCCTCTGAAAAATCATGGAGTGAAAGTCAGTTGGGATTATGATTCTTCCCAATATGATGGGAAAGTCATAAAAGCCATGTTCCAGTCACCACCAACCAGATAACTATAGATAGATATGGCACAATTGAAGGCATAATTGATGAGATATGATTGGATCTGTGCAGATGAAATTCATGGGATGTGATGATTTGTTGGGGATGTGGAATCATGGATTTTTACTGGGGCAGGGCATGATTCTTTCCCCAACAAAACGAAAATTTTTGTTCACCAAGGATTACCCGGAACGCGGTATTGACAACCTCATACACCGCTTATCTCAGAGACTTAGCAAGTCACCGACTTGATCTGCCTGTCTGGTGGCAATGAGATCTGAGGATCCCTGAGGTAATCAAACAGGGTAATGGAAAAATACACCATTTCTGGTTGGTGGTTTCAACCCCTCTGAAAAATATTAGTCAGTTGGGGTGATCATTCCCAATATACGGAAAAACATAAAATGTTCCAAACCACCAATCAGATTTAGTTCGATGATCTTCCCAGCGAGCTAAACCTACATGGTTAGTTCAGGGATGTGGGATGAAAATGGATAGCCAGACTCGACTCAGGGATTGCCTGACATGGCCCTTTAAACTCGGCAGTGCCTTCCAAGAAATGATTCACCGCTGTTTCATCACCCTCCACTGGCCCATCCCTAAAATTCAAGTAGGGGGGGCCTGGCAATGACCAAAAGTTGCTGTGTCATACCAGTACTGGATGCAGTAGAGGTCACCGGCTATGGCCTTTTACTACCTCCACAAGTTGGGAAATAAATAATCCCTCCAACTATGGCCATTTAGAACTGGAACTGCACTTCCAAGTACTATCTTATGATCGTGGACTTCCTGTATCACTATGTACTGCATGGAAGACAAAATTCATCATTCAATGCCGGCGAAAAAAACACTGTATATTTTGGTGGGGGAACTGCGTCCATTTATTTATATAATTATGGTGTACAAGAGCCGATAAGTTGCAAGGCAATTCAAACTTGTAGGGTCAGCTGTTCTTGTAGGGAAGCCGATAAATGTTCAACATTGTTCAACTGGATTGATCTAAGGGGCATGATATTAGAAATACCGGAAACCATGCTTTTTCACCATCCAGGTTTCTATATTTTACCAACAGCAACAAATAAGGATGCACCATGGGCTATCAATAACTATATGGGTTGCCAATAAACAACAATACCAATACAATGCCCAATGGACCCAATGAACTTGTGGATATGGTTCCATTTTTCTCGGCATGTAAAGAATGAACATACGGATGTAAGCAAGACTAATTTGGATGTTCACCAGCCAAAAATGATCAAACATTGGTATGTGAAATGGCGATAAATGGAGACGTGGTGCAGTGAAACAAGTAGCTAGGAAACAACCAGCCTCATCATTGGAGTTGTTTTTGCACGCAAGAATATGGGTAACGGGATCATGATCCCAGGATGATACTTACCATTACCCCAAGCCACGTCGTCGACCATGGGAATTGTTTGCCTTCGGGTCAAGTGAGATAACAATTACAAGTAAAAACTAGGCATCCGTTTCGGAGAAGAAAATATGTTTCACTCATCCGTAAATAAAAAAGTCTTGGCATATGTTGGCCTTAAAGTGCTGCCCTTTCCCCACCAGGGATCCGCGCTTCCCCTGAAGTATCCATCGTAGAATCATCTTTCCTGCAGAAACTCATCGGGCTGGGCTGATGATTTTGGAAATGGTTCATCGTTGCCATCAAAAGTGGGGGGATTTTTAGTCACCTAAAACCAACTTTATGGCAAGGAAGTGGGGTCACAAGGCCGTTGTACAGTGTCGTCAATCGGATAACCCCACCTGTGGAATGTTTGGGGCATGCTGATAAGCGTTATCAACTAGGATGACCCTCCAAGTGCCCCTGACATTGGATGACCAAATCAGCCGCTTTTGGGATGAACAAGACCTCTGCATATTTCAGATGCCGTCTTTCCAAATTGTTCTTGGTTCAACCCACCCATTTTTCAGAGTAAAATAGATGGTAAGCCATCAAATTCTTGTTGAAGTCCCCATTTTGTACCATGACCGAGCTGCAAATTCTTCTCCACTTTCTCCGAGTCCAGGCAAGCCACAGTGTGCATGACCCTAGGGCGGCATGTTCATAGAAAATCCCTCGTCAAAAACGGGAAGATGACCTGAACAATGGATGCAAAATGCTATACCCTCTGGTTATTTAACAATTTGCCATGGAAAATCACCATTTTTAATAGGTGAACCATCTATAAATGGGCAATTTTCCATGGCTATGTTAAATATTGTTAAATAACCAGAGGGTATAAAATCAATGAAATACATACGTAATCATACCTATATAATATACCTATACTCAAACATCGAGATGTTTCAGGCAGAGGGCCTGAAGACAGCGCAGATGGGACTTTCGGAAGGTTTGGTATACCATGAACCAGAATTGTCAATGTCTCGTTCCCAGGGTGCGCTTGTTCAGCACAAAAATACCGGAATCAAATACAAATGGTATGTTACAGGAAGGCACCCTGCCAGTTACTTTTTTTGGCTTATGTTACCTCATTTGTTTATAGATAGAGCCAGCATAAATCCAATGTTATGGTAGAGATTGTAGGAAAATGCATGCTATTTTTTTTGAATTCACTATAAATCAACTATGATTGAAGTCATGAGTGTTTTTGATTTCATTTGTCATTATATGTTCTTTTTACTATCAAGCCAAGTATATACATATATATATAGCTATATAATGTTATATAATGTTATATATACATGATGTTGTTCTGAAGACTTTATAATATTGTGATTTTCTTAAGCAAAATGATAATAACGACAAGAAAATTTGCCAGCAATCTCGGTCTCCCTGGAAATCCCTGGAAAAATAGGCCGAAAAAATAGGCCATAAATATATGGGATTGGTACCTCCAATAAATCGGTTCCTTATATATGGCCATGAATGGAATGTCTCAAAAAAAAAAGGACATGATATTTCAGTACGGGAAGGTCTCTCCACTTATTTTTCTTGGTTCACGTAGTTTAAGGTAGTTTATGTCACCACATCTACCTAGTACGATATATCCACCATAAATGCCAATTGGCCTATTTATGACCCAGCCTACCCATTCTGAATCATCTATCGACCTCCATTCTTACTGCTTGAATCCAAAAAAAACTGGGTGAGTGCGGCCTAATTTATACTCTATGAATTTATCAATATGTTTGTATAATTTATAATGGACTATTAATATCCCAAAATGCCATTGTAGTGGTGAATCAACATTATAGTGGTGAATGCCATTATAGTGGAAAACATTATGGATATAATGGACTATTTAATCAATACATTTTTTTTTGTGAAATTTCCCTCATTTCTCCAGCGCAGCCCTTTGGACTCCACACATCTCAGGGTCAAACACCTCGTGGGCACCTTACCCCAGCCGAAATTCTTCTGTTTCCAGGAGGTTAGTTATAGATGATATGATATGATGATATGACAAATACATAGTTCATCATATTTCATCATATTGCCCAGTGTTCAGCCTCTATGACTTGGGGTTGCTATTTTTGCTCTTCCATATATATATATATATATACAGTATATACTCATCATCGATCCTATCATTTGGCTCAAAAAAACCCAACTTCTCTGATCGTTCGGGGATGATCATGATTGCATACCCCTAATATGCGAACCATGGTGCTGAAAATTATGAATCCCAACATGACTGCCCACCATAAATCACCCAGTTTGGTAGGTAAATATCTCAGCACCATGGAGCATATGGGTCATCATTATATATCATTATCCAAAAGTCCTGCGCAAGCGACACATTGCTTCATGGACAACATAGTGCCACACATGGGATGTGAAATCCCACGCAATGCGGCCATGCCATGGAAAATCACCTTCAAACCTATACCCGGTATAGATCGAAATCATATTCGTAAACGGACCATATTCCATAGCGCTGTGAAATGTGCAAAGACATTATGCTTTACAGCTTTACAAAAAATTGCCCTAGGGTAAAGTAACATAGATGTGGAAAAAATGTAGATTATTTGCCTTGGGAAACACATCTACCCTGGGCTACTCCAAAGAAATCGGACATCAAACTCCAGGCACAGGTCAAACTGAGTCGAACCCTCCCAGAAAAAAGGGTCAGCCACTGTGACCACCAACAATCGATGCCCCCGAATCAACATCAAGTGAAGCATTTTCGATATAGAGGATAAATGAGGATAATGGAGCTGTGGAAATGGAAAATCTGTGACTTCGAAGCTAAAAAGACCAAACACAGCGCCATGAGACCGTCTCTGCAGCTGCTTTCCGCGCACCCCATGATTGGACCTCGTATGAAAACCGCTGGAAAAAAAAAACGTGTCTGGACAGTTTATGAAGTAGGTAGCTGATGGTCTTTCATTTGGAGGGGAAAAAACCACAGGAAACTATGCGCTTAATCTTTCAGAAGGGAGGATCATGGGGGGTGAAGGCGTGCACATTGTAGAAACGCGCATGTTTTGCACTGTCTGCTTAAAATCATGCTGTCTGCTGATCTGCTTCCATTCCTGAAGCTTGGATCTATCGCAAACTCTCAAACAAGCAATCCAAATTCTGAAAGAGGCAAAAACTGGTCCAAGACCATGGAAAAACAAAAAAAAAACACCCCATGTCACCTGTCCAGCTTCTCCTCAGACCCTCTCATGGGTCAAAACTTTTTGTTTTTTTGGTTTTCTCGAGGTTTTTGCCACCTTGGCCCAAAAATGCCCCAAAACCCATGCAAAAACCAAAAAAAAAACGTTTCGCCCAATGTCGCCTGTCCAGCTTCTCCTCAGACCCTCTCCATGGGTCGAAACTTTTTGTTTTTTTTTCTCGAGGTTTTTGCAACTGTGTCAGTCCAACAATATCAGTTGCTCATGTTTTTTGTGTTTTTTTGTTTTCCTGTTTCTTGGGCTCCGAGAAACTTTCACCCTGACAAACATCCATTGGCACAGCTTTCACCCCTCCACAGTTTATATTGATGTCTTTATTGAGTTACTGATTTTGGCTACTGAGCCATGAGAGACAATGTACAGTAAAAACAGCTTTATCACCCACCTCTTCAGGCACTCCATTGGATTGATGTTTTACTGGTATGCCGAGGTTTTGGTTCCTCATATTTAAAGGTTTGGCTCGTGTTCTTCAAACCTGGAATCACTAAAAGTTATACCTAATATAAAACATATATTTTTCAAAAACGGATTGTTTAAGCAACACTTTGTTGTACAAAAAATATGTTTGTCTCAAAGTGGTTGCTCCTTCAAAAGGGCAATATTGTATCCCTCACGACAAGACAAGATTCCTCTAAAGAAGAATGTTGTTTTCCTTTGGAAGAAGCAAATACTATTTTGTAGAATGCAACATTATTCTTCTTGGCAACTCTTGCATGCCACAGATACAGCATTTCTTGAAGAAATGTTGGTATTCCTTTGAACAGACATGTTCATTTTAGATTTTGAAGGTTCAACTTGTTATTGTACAATGTAATAGGTTGAAAGAAGCAACATTCTTGTAGTCATGCATTATATCTTGAAAACACTAGTCCAAGATGTACTAGTCTTTCAAATAACATGTATGGTTGAAATATACAATATTTTCAACGCGAATCCTTCATCCTCCCACTAGTCAGACATCACTCCTACAAAAATGAGCAATATGCCATTCAAGGATGCAATACCCCTAGCAGGAAGTGTACAGCCTATAGCTAGAGGATACAGCCAATTTTTGTTCAATACAGCCTACAGCCCATGATCTCCTTTGAAAGGGGCAGCAATTGTGCAGAGCATGCAATAAATCTTTCAAACATGTGCTTGTATTTTTACATGTTCACAAAGGTACAGTACACAATTCACTGCAGGAAGCAGGGTTGTCTTCAAGATGCATGATCTTCTCAAAAAAAAACTTGTTCAAGATACAGCAGTCTTTTCGGGAAGTACATTTCTCAAGTTCCAGTTGCGCTTTCATGCACAAAGTATATTGATTCCCTGCAAGTGTGTTACTTTTTCAACAAGGCAACGCTTTTAAGGCACAATATAGATGATGCCTGGAAAAGGTCTAGATTCAATCGTAGTTAAACCATCTTTTGAAGAAGTGCATGTTCAATCTGGACATGTTATTTTTTGAAAAGCACTCATGAACAGCATGAAAGAATGCAGAACACTTTTCAGAAAATGCAGAATTTGCAGCTGGAAATTGCACTCATGTGTGTTCAATATCAAATACATATTTATCGAGAAACATAAACTATTGTGAAAAAACAATAAATGTGTCAAATAGTGTGTATATATACAGTATATATACATACATATGGCAATATGTACAACAATACAATGCAGAATTCATTGCAGAGGCATCAAAATCATTGTATATAGACATGTGTTCTTTTCCAAAGTGCTAAACAAAACATAAAGCATTCTTGGAAAGAGACAACATCTCTGTAGAAAATGTAGTATTCTGGACAGTCGTGATTTGTGGCTTCATGTGCAAACCATTTCCATATCTCAAAAAAACTGCAAAATCAATACTTTCACCACTCCACCCCCCACGGTAGTCCGCTCTCTAATCTTTTTGCCATGAATCAGATGGTTTTCTGTACATTTGCCTTGATACAATTCTAGGAAGAATAAGTCCCAATTGGGTCAGCACTTAGCCACCATCTTTTTGCAAAACACAACCAAATAATTCAGTAGGATGGTGCATCGGAGCTTGTGATGCGACTCAAATCGCGTGTATGTCCTGTATGCAGGAGTTGAGTACCACTCCAAATGTGAATTCAACCAATAGGGAAAGGGGCTGCCCACAATGCTCTTGTAGAGGCATGTTCCAGAATTGCGACACCTAGACCTAAATAGACCGGTTTCAGGCGAAACCAGCCTGCTTGGTGCATTCCTATTCTTGGATGTGCATCTTTGGAATCATGGAGGAATCATCCAGTATGATGATCTAAAGCCCTCCATCTGAACGAATCCAGCTTGTGACAAATTGCTACTTCCGAGGGCTCTTTTGGCATGGTTGATGTGATGCAACTATTGATTTCACCAAATCGCTACGAAAACATGGTTATGCATTTTGTGATGAACTTGTCTGAGTCCCGAATTTCTATCCCAAATGTTGATGCGTATCAGAGAGCATGTCCAAGTTTTTCGACATGCAGTCTGGGTCAGACAGGATTGGCCGATCTAATCAGATCCAGCACATCTCTGGGATCCCAACGAACGAAGCTGATGCAGGTATGGTTTCAAAGGAAACCCTGCTGAACCAGGATGCTGCAGCTGCCGAACCCAGATCTGAAGCCAGATCTGAAAAGGCGCCAAACTCATCAGAAACCATGAAAAAACACCTGTTTTTTTGTAAAGCCCAGGTACCCTCCGGTGTCATCAAACTTAACTTGGCTGGAATATCCCCTTCGAAATGGAGGAAATTCCAGCCAGCCATTGTTTGATTGCCAGAGGCTATCCCATGATTTTCGGCCAAAGAATCCCTGCCAGCTTCGACGATCGGAGCTGAGGTTTAAAACCACCAGAATGATGGGGTTACAACCCAAATTCTGAATAGTTTCAAACCCATCTACATCTGGTAGTGGTTATAACATGTTATAACCACATACCTGGTAGTTATCCCCTAGTCGAGGTGAGTTTCTTTCACCGGCTGCAACCCCTGTTTTGGCGGGGTCAACCTGTTAGTTGGGGGATGGTAAGCACCAGCTGCGTGCGCGCCAGCGCGTCCTTTCCCTTCACCAAGCAGCTGAGGAGATGAGACTGAGTCGAGCGAAGGCAGAGAGCTGTGGTGAATGTATATGAGAAAAACATATATACCAGTATATATATATATACACGGCACGTCATATATATATATATGACATATTGCGCTTATGTATATATATAGTATAATGCATATGTATCTATATATATATGTACATATATATATACAATACGTACATATATATATATATACATACATATATATATATATATATGTGTATATATATGTGCAAATATGTGTGCACACGCATATAATATATATATATATATATATACATATGTATATGTACATATGTATATAAATATATAGATACACATATGTGGTATATGATACATATAGGATCATATGTTGGTACATACAGAAATATATATATGTACAGTATCATATTCATACCTGGTTGGTAGGTTCAAGCCTTAGATTCTAAACCATTCTAAACCTATGAGCTTTGTATGAGGGGCTCAGGAAGGAAGGATTGAAAAGGACAAATTATCGAGGAACTGAGACAGTGAAATGCTGTCTGGCTGGGAATATCCAGAACATTGGGCCTACTCCCGGCCATGAAAAGGGAAGCCTTCACTTTACCACAGCAAGGCTATCTTAATGTTCAAAGGTCTTTCAAGAGGTCACAAATAGAATAACCCCTACTGGCAAATCACCATTTCCCCAATTCAATGATTATAATTTGCGGGGTATAACATGGTATAACCTCATTCTCAGACACGCCTGTTTGATTTATGCCGTCCAAAAAAAACGAGAAAGTAATTACCATGTACATCGATGTAGGACGATGCCTTGATTTTCGCTACACGGCTGTGTCCGGCATCCCAACATGATCAGATTTTCGTGCGTCGCCCTCGTAGGATGTGATTCATCAATATCAGTCAGGACCAGTCCTAGAAAACGCTATGGATTGGACAATCTCATAACATGCTCTATTGCAGGCCAATGTCCCTACATTCTGCAAATCTGCCGTTTCCCGAACTCATGATATATATATATAATGATATTATATTTCAATATACTACGTCAATGTTGAGAGGTTTCTCAAACAAAATCATTTATATACAGGTTGATGACATCTTAACATTTTGTGTATATGGGGGGTGTCCTAAAATTGGTTATTACCAATATGGATGGTTTATAATGGAAATTTTTATAATGGAAAATCCTATTGAAATGGATGATTTGGAGTGATCCATTTTAGGCAACTCCCATATAGATGTTTCTCACAACTCAATACAGCCGTTTGGTCGATACACATTTTATAGTGTTCATCCATGGATCATCATAAAGGTTGTGCATCATCCCCTCTAAAACTGGGCTGCCCGGTCTGCTTCTCTTTCTTCTTTCGACACCTGGCAGCCACTCAAGCAACCATAGCCTCTGGTAATTTGACATAACCATAGAAAATAACCATGGAATAATATAATATACAAATCATCTCTATACAAATAGATAATTTCCATGGCTATGCTATGCTGAATTACCAGCGCGTAAGAGCGACAATATGTTTTGATTTTGACCATTTAAAACAAGATCAACTCCGGGTGTTGGGGCAGGCCTTAAACCTGCGTTTTGGGGGGGTGCCACAAAGAGGGGGGTACCCTGGGATTCTTGTGACCAGCTGAAAAATTGGAAAACAACGAATTCTCCATGGTGTCACCTGAATTTTGATGTAAAACCAAGGGCCCCGTGCTAAATTGACCCGTAAATAACCATGATTACTTGACTTGGTTTGAATCCCTCCCCAATTAACCCAACAACAAAAATGGGTGACCTACAATTTGTGCGGTGAAATATCAATATTATTGATGGTTTTCTAGAAATGTGGCGCCTCACAACCGATTTGCTTCTTGAAAAACCAGGGAATTGGCTGACTCGCCGCCCTGCAACTGTCGACATGATTTTTTCTTCATTTTCAAGATGAAGTGCTGAAAACCCAGTGTTTTCTACATGTTGATTTTGGGAGGGCATTTAGAGAATATCATTTTGTACTGCGTGGGCCACTTCGATATGAAGAAACTTGTATCTTGTGCAGGCGAGACAATTTTTTTTAAACCACGTCGGGGAAAAAATGGAAATGCCTGTTGATCTAAATAATCCCATGCCCAAACGGCTTAGAAGCATCTTTTCTCAACTCTGCCACAAGCATTTGGGAAGTTCTTCCAAGATGGAACTTGTGATGGAAGTATTATGCCCCCACTGGAAGCTCCGCGCCCGCTTCCAACGATTTTCGCTGGTTCCTCCATGGGATTTGTCTTTTTGGGCAAAAACGATTGGTTTCCATTTTGTAAAGCGATTTGGTATGTGCAAGCGTAGCAACATATTCTACCAACGTAACATCACACTGATGTTCGTGGTTCGCGCACGTTAACAACATGTGCAAGCGTAGCAACATATTCTATGAACGTAACATCGAACTTGTGTTCGCACACGTCAACAGCATGTGCAAGCGTAGCAACATATCCTATGAACGTAACATCAAATTTATGTTCGCGCACGTTAACCACATGTGCAAGCGTAGCAACATATTCATTTTTTACGGTAGCATGCCAAAGGACGTTTTTAGCCTCACTCCACCCCAACCCATGTCCAACGTAGCATCATGTAGGTGTGCAAGTGCCAAGGAACGCTATTAGCCCACCCCACCCCATCCCAACCCATCTCTAACGTAGCATCATTTTGCGTGCACGCCACCCCAGCGTACCATGACCGAATCATACCTTGCACAATACCGAAGTATACGACAGCAAAAAATAACAACCCTTCTGGGGCACCGTGTCAGCCGATAGCCAAACACAACTGGCCCCACTGTCACAGCCTTGATTCGGGGTTAAGTTCGCAGGGGTTGGTGTGTTCTCGTGGCATCCGGGCCATGTCCACTGCGGTGCGCTCCACACAGTTCTCTGGGCAAATGATGATTCCATATGATCTGGAGGTTTCCTAAAATGGTGGTACCCCCAAATCATCCAACATTAAATTAGAAACCATTGTTGCGTTGAAACCATTTGAAACCCATGGTTTTGCGGATCTGCCATTTAACATATTTTAACAACCCCCATTTTGAGACTGGAAATCAGTCATCTTACTGGGTTTGGCCGGGTATGGCTGGCCAAGTTTCGGCCGCTACAATGGACCCAGGTAGTGAAAAATATCCATGGTAGATAAACAATTATCCCGTCCCCATGTTGGATAACAAAGCCTTATGTCTATGTTGGCTCTACTTGTATTTTGCTCATGGCTGGGAATGCCTGGTGCCTGTGCAGGTGACACCGCATGAATTCAGTCTCGGACCTCTCTTGCTTGCTGCATGCTGCCTTGTTTTCCATGCTGCCTCATGATATAGGAAGAAACTTGCAGCACACCTAGGTTTTCCTGTGGTAACTTTTTCAGTCGGCATCCCAATGTTTTCTTGGTGGCGCTTTTAAAGGCACGTCTTTGCTTCTCCTTAGGAATCTGAGATGCCATTGTGATGGAGAACCATCACCGTGGGTTTCTGACATGACCCTGGGCTTCGCTTTGACAGAACCAGGACCAAGGCCTGTCATGCCAGGTCCAAGCGGGCCTCTCTTGCCAGAATCCTTGCGTGCCAATTGCCAAAGTTTCACACGCTTTGTCATTGTCCACTTCAATTTTTGCGTCCCTCGGATCCACAAAGTTCAACATGTACGATCTGGGCCACTTCTCACTCAGGTGGCAATGGACACCGGCTGCAAGGCCATGGTCCCGCGGCTGTTGCATGACCTGTGTCAAGGAGCTGACCAGAGTGGGACGTTGAGTTTTCTTTTCACCTGGGCGACACGGATGACCCACTCCTATCAGCATGGCCTCGCGTCGACGCGAGTTTGTTGAAGTAGTGGCCAGCGATCGTTTGATGACAGACTGCCACCGCGAACCGTGCCAAGGAAGTGACGCTGACAAAGGTAGCTCTTTCAAGCTTCTCTGCTAGTTCGATCTGGTTCACCTCACGTTTGAATCCACAAAGACGAGCTGGAACTGCATGCAAACCACGTGGAACTTCCGTTTCGTCTTCTCATTCTTAAGATGACCAGACCATCCAGCCTTCCATTGAGGGCCCACTTGTCCCTGATGATTTGTAGCGGTTGTCTAAATCTTGGCCAGCATGCTTGAACTCCACGGGCAACCATTCCATCCCTGGAGGAATATTGTCATATGACTGCCTTGGTGCCAGCGGCTGCCAGCAAGGATTACATGGAGATTGAGAAACTAAATGGGCACAGAGGTCGCCATTGCACCCAACTTTCCGCCACTACTTTGGTGCAGACAGTTGGCCATCATATCCGGTGCACAATAGCGCTGCCACCGGACACTCTACCTTGCAAATGACCACACTAAAAAATGGGGGCAAAATGCCTGCAGAACCCCATCCGCCATGGATTTTTGGGCGACATTCGGGGGATTGCTGCTGTTGAAAGTCTTCAGTACATCATTGATCCGCTGAACTGGACTGGATCTAGCCACTCTGCAGGTGCGCCGATCATGGCTGCACCAATCAGGTTCACCTAGCCTGATCTGAACCTAAAAATAGCGGGTAGAAGATGCCATAAGAAACATGGACAGCGCCAGGACCTCAACTTTAATTCCAGTTATATCCCATTGTTAGCTATGGTTGATTATATCCCCAATATATCCCGGTTTTAAAAGCAAAAAAAAAAAGCAACTCTCCCACGCAGCACATGGAGGTCTGATACCTCCGCTGGCAGCTTCTTGGGCAGCTTCGCGTTGCGATAGCGCAAGGGCTGCCGCATGAACTTTAGCGCTGCCTTGCCGCGGCGTGACTGGAGCCGTTCAGATGGACATCAAATAGGACTTGAAACCGTCAGTTTGAGGATGTCAATAACTCCTGTCGTATCTAAGTGTAAATTCATCAAATAAATTAATCTGTAGAAATCTATTGAATCTGAATTCAAGCCATAAACAGCGGGTGCAGATTCTTTTTGTTTTTATTGTTTTTTTTTGCTTTTCAGTCTGGGGCACTTTTCCTTGCTATTTGCTACATTTTGGAGCAAAAACCTGTACTTTGCTGAATTTTGGAGCTAAAAATTGCCATTTGCACTGTTCATCGATTTTTTCATGGTGTTCATTGATTTACCCAAAGTGTTCATCGATTTTTCTATAGTATTCATTGAGTTTGCCATGAGTTCAATTGATTTTTCCATGCAGAACATGCACCTGGTGAGCGTGTAGAATGTAGGTTGGGGCACAACCGTGTTGGGTCTCAATAGTGGCATTGGATGCTATCATAGTGTTGGTTTAGGGTTGGTTTAGGGTTTATTTAGGGTTGGTTTAGGGTCATTTAGGCTTGGTTTAGGGTTGGTTTAGGGTTTATTTGGTGTTAGTTTAGGGTTTATCCAGAGCTATTTAGGGATGGTTTAGGGTTTATTTAGGTTGGCTTAGAGATAGACAGATAGACAGACAGACAGACAGATAGATAGATAGATAGATAGATGGATGGATTAGATAGAGTAGATAAATAATCTAGATAGATTAGATATATTGGATAGATTAGATGGACAGATAAGATTAGATTAGATTAGGTTAGATTAGATTAGATCAGATAGATTAGATTACAGTAGATTAGATTAGATTAGATCAGATTAGATTAGATTAGAATAGATAGATAGATAGATTAGATTAGATAAATAATTTAGATAGATTAGACAAATAATTTAGATAGATTAGATGATTTGGTAGATAGATGAGATTAGATAAGATTAGATAAGATTAGATTAGGTTAGATTAGATTAGGTTAGATTAGGTTAGATTAGGTTAGATAAGATTAGGTTAGATTAGGTTAGATTAGGTTAGATTAGGTTAGATTAGATTAGGTTAGATTAGGTTAGATTAGGTTAGATTAGATTAGGTTAGATTAGGTAGATAGATAGATAGATAGGTAAAGCATGGTAAAGCATGGTAAAGCCACAAAAGCCACATACCCTCAAAAGCCACAGAAGCCACAAAAGCTACAAGGCCATTCTGGAAAACAAAAACAAAAAAAATAGCCCTCCACAGCCAGCCGCGAATCATGAGGATGTTCACTGTAAAATTCAAGATTCAACCATGACATGTTTTTCCCCACCTGCCAGGTGACGGTCTCTAGATTTTATCAGAGTTATTTCCTTCTCCTTCTCCTCCTCGTCCTGCGAGCTCTACATCTCAGTGGACACTGCCGGACCTCAAGCGCGAGCTCCAGATCTCAATGGGCACTGCCGGACCTCAAATGCCAGAAAGATTGCCAGAATGAATACCAAAATAGGTGCCAGAAAGAATGCCAGAGTGAATGCCAGAAGAGAATGTCAAATATAGAATGCCAGGGAGAATGCCAGATAGAATGCCAGAATAGATGCCAGAAAGAATGTCAGAATAGATGCATCATAGAATATCCGAAAGAATGCCAGATAGAATGCCAAAGAAAATGTCAGAATAGATGCCAGAAAGGATGCCAGATAGGATGTCAGAATAGATGTCAGATAGAATGCCAGCATAGAATGGCAGAAAATATATTATGTCAGAACTATGACAAATAAGGTCACGGTGGGGAAGTAATTTAACACCACACTAGGGGATTTTTCAGGAAAGTTAAGGATCAAACGAATCGTTGTGTGTTCTTCAATGGCTGGGATTCTCTGGTCCAGAATCGATGGATTTAGCGTTGACTCCAGATTTTCGAGATCAAAGAAAGGATAAATACCATGAGTTGACTATACCATGAGTTTTAAATCAACAAACGTACCATCTGGTTATTGGTTACATTGCCATGGAAAGATCCACCATGCTATTAAGAACGGCATGGCCCATCTATTTCGATTAGGGCCATCGAAGAACCATGGCTATGTTAGTCATAACCAGAGGGTAAAATGATCTAAAGCACCCTGGGGGGAAGCTATTTTCTGCTCATGGTGTCATGGTATCTCCAGGATATTTAGTGGGTCAAATTCCCATAAAAGGGGTGGCTTCCACTCTCACTTTTGTGTCATTTCCATCCGCACTTTTTTCGCAAGTTTCACATGCTTGTCTCAGCATTGATAGGCTAAATCTCTCTGGTCTATGGTGATTGATCTTGTGGCGATTGCCATTTTCCATTTGGGTATTGGAATAGCTGAACCATCAAAAATACCCCGATCCCATCAATCCCATTTTATTATATATTGTATATATATATATACATGTTGGTTGGTTGACCGGTTTCCCTAATATGGGATATGATAATCACCAATCACAAGGTATTATAACTCTTCTTACAATAACCAATCAATGAGGGTATGTTTAATGGCTCACAGCTGGCAAATGGATGTTCATCCCCCCATTCAAAGCGGCTCTGCTCGTTGGTCGAGGGCGCAATTCCCATATTGGATACATCCATAATCCACATGGAACCACTTTGTACAACACCCTAAAAGAACAATCGACCATCTTGAGCTGCTCAGATTTTGTTGGTTGCACCGTCATACCCCAGTTTTGCAGTTCTGAATATATACATCTAAAAACATCAGAAAAGGCTACTAAAACAGTGAATGCCCGATTTATACTATTCAAAAGAGCTATATATATATACATCTATATACTTTATGCATGTACTATAACTATATCCATTCTAAGATTCCTGTTTTAAGAAGACAAAAAACGTCATGACAAAAACTGCTGGTGAAATCTGCAGCTCCTCTCGATTGGCGAAGCGGAAGAGGTTCTGGTTGTACTCCACCAAGTGGTAGGCTGATGCCTATCAGATCTAAACCCAACGAAAAGACATCCGATCCGATTGGACATGAAATGGTGATTTTCTGGGTGATTATACATTGAAACTTGTTGATTAGATGGATGTGTTGATATTGTGTATATATATATGCTAATATAGATAAGAACATATCATGTACACGTTTTTCTCAAGACACACATATATATATATTATTATATAGTGAAATCTACTCAACCAAAGTTTACCCAGGGGGTTGAAAGCCTGGTAGTTTTGAAGCACGAGACTGGGGCTTGAGATGCTAAAGCCATGCGCAATAATGTTTCGGAACCAACCCCAAAGAGAGTGATTGAGAAGTGATCGAGAAGTGATCAAGAGCTCTTGAAATGGGTGCCCCACAACTGAAGAACCGCTTGGAGTCATTCATCCCGGTCTTTCATCCACATTTGCAGTCGGGAGCACCAAAATTCAATCAGAAACCTCATCAACAAATCCTTATTTGCGGCTTGGTATCCCATTTGCTCCGAAGTTCTTATTTTTCCAAACTTATTATCCCATTTTTTCATCATTATACCACATTATCTGGGTAAATTATAGTATTTCACTAACCTGAATTAAGGCCATTTGGGGATGATTTCCCTTACTAACCATGATTCTAGTGAGGGAGAACAGGCTTCGGTCGTGATGAAATTTACCCAGATTTTTTTTGTTGGGATAGAATTGGCTTAGAATTTACCCAGATACCCTCTGGTAATTTAACATAGCTATTGAAAATGGCCATTTATAGTGGATTTACCCATTAAACATTGTGATTTTCCATAGCTATGTTAGTTTACCAGAGGGTAATTCCAAATGTACTTCTTTATCCGAAGTCCTTCCTCCCATTGTTTCACCAGCGGTACCTTCACCAAGTTCCCGGTTTCCACCAGCGTCACCGGGCAGAAGTTTGAGAGCTCGGCCCTCGCCTCCGCCTGCCGCGGAAGACAATGAGGGATCACCAAGTCACCATAGGTTTCAATATGACATAATTTCAATGGATTGGTTTAAGGGAAAATTTACAGGAAAACCCTATATTTAATGGGAAAATCTATGGTTTCCTGTAGATTTTCCCTTAAACCAATCCATTGATAATTGGGTTTCTAATTAGTGATTATGATTTTGATTATAATATTTTGGGGGATAATATGTTCGTATACTATATCATATACTATATCATACTATTCTCCCAATATGAATATCTGTAATCATATTTGAAATAGGTTTAATAATAATCCCATCACCCTAATATTAAACACCCCATAAATGGTCCCAATTATGTGGAAATTCCCTACCAAGGGGGTGTTTAATATTAGGGGGAAGGGACTATTTAAATGGTCTAATATTTTTTGGATGATTTGGTAACCCCAAATCAAAGGAAACCTCCATATACTACCATGAACTGGGATATAGGTATGGAAATCCTGTTCACCAGGCCGTTTGGATTAAGAAAAAAGAGACATATTTTAACGCAATGGGAGAGGGTATTTTTTCCACATGTAAAACCGTTCAGATCTGGAGATTCACTGGTAGCCTTGAAAGAGTGGAGGGCTTATGTATCACCGGAAGAAGCCGGCTGATGCCGATGGTGGAGCGTCGTAACAAATGCCGCACCAAGACCGGCTGACTGGCACCATGACTGCTCCGCTAGCACCATGATTTCCAGCACCAGCCACTTTCTCACCCCACATTGAAATGCGGCCCCAGAAATCTGGGAACTCCAACACTCATTTGTTTAAAAGGTGATCTGTGAAGAAAAATCAGTTCCATGGTTACCTGGTTTCAGTCCCATTTCAGCGGCTTCAAGCACCATCCTCGTTCATGAATTTCAATCTAAGTATTGAATAATGTATCAATTATATCTATAAAACATAGTGATATAATTATATATGTATTATACATATAATAAAGTCTTAAGTCTTAAGTATATAGATTCATCATATAATAAAATCTTAACTATAAGAATTGTCATTATATAGTTGATATGACGGCATTATAAAATGAGGCTCTTTTTTCCCCAAAGAAACGCCTGCCTTCCGCACCCGTTCGCCATCGTCCAAGAGTCGCGGAAGCTGTGGCAGAGGCACTTGCAAGAAGGCCTGAACACGGGAGTTCATGGGGGTGAACTAACCAACAAACAGAACTGGGAACCACATGGGGGTTTCCTAAAATTGGGGTACCCCCAAATCATCCCAGTCATTAGACCATTTTAGTATTGAAACCTATGGTTTTGGATATCCCCCATTTTGGGAAACCCCCACATTCATTGTACAAAGTGGGCCCCCCCAGTCGATAGCGTTCAGTTGCCTGAAAAAAGTGGCTGAATTTACTGTGGTAGATTGGTAGATATAACGAACTAGTTAATGGATGTGGATGTTAATGGGGTTTATAAACTAACAAGCATAAGTGGGAACCACATTGTAGTATGTGTATGTTGTCAAGGGGATCCCCAACAACCAGCAGATTGAGATAAGTCATGAGTCAATTGTAACAAAGAATTCCATTTTTTGGGGGGTCCCGGGGTCCATCGTTTTAAGACACCCTCTATAGCCCTTAGACAATGACACAAATTGGATGCTAAAAATGAACCATGGGCTTCCTGCACATGTTCCTTATACATAAAGCATCTCTGGCAGCAATAATACAACTGAAGTGATAAGGGGGCATTGTTTTTTTCTGAACTAAACTCAACTGGGATATCTGATATGGTCTGATACCTGGTGCGATGTCCTACACAAATCATCTGGGGCTTGGCCTCTGGATCTTCTGTGAAGAGCTCAGCATACTGCTCTGAAGCCATCCAGTACACCTGGAAGTAAATGAGTTTGGCTAGACATGCGTACTACCAAATAGTACAGTATGATAATCCACTGGAAATTCAAGGAAACAAAACATTTGGTACTAGATTCACTAGATGTAACATCTGTCCAACATGAGCGATGCACATTGATGCCGACAAGGTAAAAGCCCTATCTGCCAACATCATTGGCGCTTTTTGCCATTGCAAGCGGTAGCCGACATGGCGGCCTTGCTGTTGTATTCCACGGCCATGGAGCGGTCGTAGCAACAGACCAACTCATTCTGCAGGGACAGGGTCACCGGGCAGTAGTGTTTCCTTGGCACCACCGGTATCACGATGATTGGGCCACAATGCCACAATGATCCATAATGCCATGCCACAAAAAGGCAGCTGAAAATTGAAAAAATCTGCAAACTACCGTGTCTAGTCGTTTATCATCTTATGGTATCTTATCGTATCTCATCATATCATCCAGTCGTTTATCTTATTTAATGTTAGTACAGCAATGTCATTTATCATATCATTTCGTATTTTATCATCCTATAATATATTATCATATCTTATCATATCTTGTCACATCTTACCATCACATCTTATCATTTATCATATCTTGTCATTATGCATATCTGATATTCAAAATCTAAAATATGATATTTCATATTTTGAATATCATATATGTATAAATGAAGATATGATAAATGATAAGATGTGATGATAAGATGTGACAAGATATGATAAGATATGATAATATATGATAAGATGGTAAAATACGAAATGATATGATAAATGACATTGCTGTACTAACATTTTACTAAAATGTTCATAGTAACCACCGATGGTTTTTACCCATCACCATGTCCCGGTAAAAAACCCAGCATCCATGCGGAGACGGTCTCCAGACGGGCACTCGTGAAGCACATGCCCTTTACGCGCGTGGCTAAGCCTTGGAGGAGTCGAAAATAAAAATCAAAAGCCAAGAACATGAAAATGGAACATATACATGGGCCTAATATGTATATGTATATATATATATATATGTGTATATATATATATATGTATGTGTATATATACATATATATATATACATATATATGTATATATGTATATATGTATCTATGTAAATATGTAAATATGTATATATGTATATATTTGCAGGGGCGGTTTTTCATGTATCATCATTTGCCCGAAATGGTGCTCAAGAATCGGGGCTATCTATCTCTGTGAATTACCAACGAGTAGGAAACGGATCACCTGGATCATGGATACCTGGATTTTAGGTCTGAAGAATTCAGGAGACTGAGCAGCACACATTACAGTAAAGATGATATGTAAAAAAAAATCGATGATATTTATTTATATACATATACATATATATACATATATATATATATGTGTGTGTTTCTCTGCGAGTACTATATACAGTAATACTTGGATTCCTCGGATTCGTTCGCTCCACGACATGGTGGCGTGGTGTCTGGCTTGGGAGTGGATCTAATGCTAATTCCATATGGTTGGATTGAACCATGGGGGAAATCATTTTGTATATGTATACATATCTATATGATTTATGTTTACATATCTATATAATTCATTATAATTCTATATATCTATATGATTATATATATACATATCCACAGTGTCCTCGGATAAACTGTGAATACATTCCTACCTGTTTTGGATGGTATTTTCCTTGCTGACCCACATCTGAATCTCGATGCGCTAGTTTGGCGTACGTGGGTAGTTTATCTGGGAGCTAGGTGCCAAACCAAAACCATGGTATTCGACGTTAAATGTACGGTAAATCCATGTTTTTTTAAATCCACCGTGGATTAGGAGAAACCCAAACATCATAGGTTGGTTATATACCCAACTCATCTGAATTACATCCCAATGAATATCCCATTCATATCCAGATGATATCCCAAAAAATGGGAGGTTCTAACCGGCCCCGGTTTCATCTGATCAAGCAACTCATTGCAGTTCGGCGGTAATACTTCAGGCGCTCGCGCAAACTTTCGGTTGTCTCCTTGGCCAAATTGGGCAGTTGAGTCATACAGAAATCGCCCCAAGTTCTGATGTTTTTATGACGATATCAGGACCAAAATTAACAGCCACAGTCAGGCAATATTACTCATATGTGTTGGTGTTTTGGAGGCTTTTTCCATACAAGTTTTGTTCGATCCTTGTAGCAGGCTGCGACTGCAAGAACCTTCAACTTGAGACTCGGATGGAAATCATTCCAGAGTTGGGATGGTCATGGTGAAAAAAACCCATCCGGCCTAGTCACTGGTTGGTGGTTGACTTACCCCTCTGAAAAATATGAAGACAACTCGTCAATTGGGATGATTTTTCCATTCCCAGCTGTTTCTGGAAAGTCAAAATTCCATGGTTCCAGTCACCACCAACCAGGTACCAGGTCATGAATGTCATCATTTGACCCTGGTAACCTGCTACCGGTCATCATAAAACACCCAGGCGACGCCACGGCATTCCGTCCTCCATTGCGCGATCAAAGATGGCCCACTTTGACCTGCAGGGCTTGGGAGTCAAACTTGTGGGAAAAGCCTGCCATAGACCTACCATGACCTAGGGGATTCATACCATTTTATTGGGTTTATGGTAGGTCTAAAAATAATATGAGTCCATGTATACCATCCATTTTACTGTATGAATCCCATTTTTATACCATCCATTTATATTTTCTTCTGAAAAAAAACCTCTTGATGAGTGGCCCCACACTGATGGCTAAAGGCCAACATCAGAAGCAAAACAACTGCACATAGGCCATGTATATGTCAAAAAAAAAATTGGGTTTACCGACACAAATTTTTTTTGAGTTGCTACAGTTCCAAAAGTCATTCGCTTCTTCGACTGTTCGACCTCCGACCTCTGAGGGTTCGTCATGGTTCGTCATGAACTTACAGATCAGACCACTTGGGGAATATAATCCATAAGTGATATTTTTGTGAATACCATACACCATAGACGATATATGATGGGAGTGATAAGTGATAAGTTATATATCATGATTATAAGTGATATTTCAGTATATAGAAGTGAATACATCGTGAATACATCGTGAATACATCGTGTAAATGATCTCTCGTGAACCCCGTGGCACCCAAATCTTCAAAAAGGCACCTGGAAGCGTCGATGTCCCTGACATTCTCAAAGATTGTGGCATAGAAGACCTCAGAAAAAATCCGTGAAAAGATGGAACAGATTTTATAGGGGATTGATTGACCCTGAAATTATAGGGATTTTTCACTATGTTGCAACCATGATAAACAGGTTTTCCTTGGAGATTCATTGGGGAAGCCACAAGCGATTTTGACGGAGTAGCCTCGGCGGCTTCACCAATCTTGAATCCTCATGTTTCCTTATCTCCATCTCCATATTCTTCTAGTTGGATCCATGCTTTTTTGCTGAAACGATGCCTTAGAACAACCAATTCAAGAAGTTCTTGCGAACTCCTCAGGTTCTGTTGCTTCTACTTGGTGGCTCATCCCACTTAGTAAGTGGGTTATAAGCCCAGTTATAAGTGGATTAACCCTACTTATCCCATTTATAACTGGGGTTATAACCCACTTACTAAGTGGGATGAGCCACCAAGCACAGCCTTTTGGTGCTAAACCCGCAAACAACCGGGCATCCGCACACGCAAGGCCGGGCTCTGGACGCTGAAGCCCTGGAGACGCTCGCGCTGCAGCGCCAGTTCTTGTTGAAGTTCCTGACCTGAAATCGATGGATGGAGATTTTTCAGATATCTCAATGGATAACTTGGTTAAACATCAGGGAACCATAGATTTTCCCATGAAGATCATGGGTGTTTCCTCTAATTTTTCCCTTAAACCAGTCCATTGAGATATTGATTGGATCATTTGTAGTGGGATAATCAATGGATTACCGTATGGGACTATGAATAGAAGATTCATGGGACTATTCATGGGATATATCATGATATCTATCTATGTATATATACCCTTTATAGATGATTTATCATGGTTTACCTATTTCCCATAGTTACGTTCAATAAGCAGAGGGTATATATACAACTACAACAACAACAACAACAACACCAGCAACAACAACAACAACAACCACCTTGTTCAATGGTTTTTCCATGGTGGTTTAATGGGATTTAATGGAACTAGCTTAACTTATTGGTACTGGATGGTTGGACGTGTCACCGTCAATAACTTGTGGATATCTCACTGCATCGGTTGGATGTTTCTGGATCATGGGAATAATGTTAGGTATATTAAATGGGATATATAATATATATAACCAACAATCTCATTTGTGGTGGTTTAATTTGGATGTTTCTGGTATCTAACCAAGAAACTATGGGGATATTTCCTGGCGATATGATGTTCAATTCTTCTGGATAAATATGGATAAGTCATGTATCACAATTCACAAAGCTGAAGGCCGCTTACGGCCCTTAAGCAAGGGGATAGTTCTCCCAACACAATTTGCATCATCCCAGTCACCTTTGCGTTGCGAGGTCATGAAGAATTTATCGCCATATCTGAAGATAAAATGTGTAACATGGATGGATGTGTTAAGGTTGTAGTTGATGGGAATAATTGATGGAAATATGGGATTGATGTTTCTTGACCATCTATATTAACAATATGGATCCCCTGCCAATATGGAATACGGCATTGATGGATGTGTAATGATGGATGGATGATGGCTACAGTAGGATTATATTTTGGGGGGGACTGAATGGGATAGTTTACCATCAAACAACTGTAGTGGATGGAAATGGAAGATTTGCAAATTAACCAACAAGGCTATTCTACCAGTAGTTTGTATCATGGGATTTAATGGGGATATTGATGGGGATATCAATGTGCAAAATAAAGGGGATATTAATGTTGACGGGTCAAAACCTATGGGTTAATGTGGATTCATGGGTACTGATGTAGACTTAAGCATCAAAAAGGTGGTATGATGGGATATACTACCTTTTGAAACTGGTACGACACCACCTTGGGGTGCTGCGCAGGTACCTTATTTTTAGACAACGTGTTCACAAGGCTACCCGGATTTTGGCCCTATAACTCTTGAAAAACAATGATACTATGATGGTTTCTGCAGGGCTAACTGTGGAACATCTGGTAAATGCTGGCAAATATACTAAGTATTCTCATGGGTAAATGTGTATATATATATATCTTTGTGTGTGTGTGTGTCTATGTCTCAAAATAGGGGAACAAAACCGAACATGTTTGGGGTATATCATGGGTATAGAATGGGATGCATGGGATATTACTATAGATCCCATGGGGTTGTCAGGCATTAAACAAACGGATCTAAAGTTTAAGCATGTTTTTTCCAAAACGGGAGTGCTATGATCTTTAAATCTCTTGAGCATCAGGAAAGTTCCATCGCGATCTCCCTTTTTTACTCATAGATAATGGGATCCTGGCAGAAAAATGGGACCAAGATATGAAGTTCAAGAATTAAGATGGGAACTCATCCAACACTTTTGCTATGTCAACCTGATTGATGCATGAACCTGAATGTCCCAAAAAAAAATGAGGTGGATAAAACACCATGTATATAAGCAACAAAATTGTGGCGACATGATGGAATAGGGCTAGGGCCTGGGCTTTTCCACTGGTTGGTTTACATGAGATTTCCAGCCAATAAATGGTGATATCAACCAAACAAAATGGGCATGCTGCATGCTACCGTTGTTGATGTTGCTTATGTTGATTGGTTGATGCTGAAAAAAGGGGGTTCATACGACGGAATTCTATGGAGATTATGAACTATTCGACAAAAATACGCTGGGTGCTTCATTCAGATGTCCAGATATCCATGGCCAGGCGGGTTTTGGAACAAGCCAGGCACTAAAAACAGATCTGGTTGAGACGATGACCCTGAAATCGACTATAGTAGCCCCTAAGAAAAATGCAGAAAATCAGAAAGTAGTTCATCACTATTTTCGAGATGGATTTTGCTTTTCTGGGTTGTCTGAAAATGGGGCATACCCTCAATGCCTGACCATTTTCACAGGGAAAAAAAACGATAAACCATCAATTTTGACGTACCCCATTTTTCAGAGAAATCAACAGATCATGTCAAAAGTGTCAGTTATATCCCATAACATACCCATGATATAAAATCCAACAAAAAATACCAATTGTTGTCGTTTAATCCCTCCATTTTCAGACAGGGACATGTCGAAAAATGGCTTCATCTCCCATGAAAAATCCCAATTACCCTCTGGTAAACATACGAAAAACTGTGGGAAATCACCATGCTATTAATGGGTAAATCCACTATTTCTATGGCCATTTTCAATAGCTATTTTGACATAACCAGAGGGTAAATATAACTCCCCATATTATCCCCATATTGTTGGTTTGTATCCTAATATGGAGCTTTCCTATGGGGGTACCCCCAAATCATCCATGTTTTTTCGGGGAATCTTCCACGATGGGAGAAGCCCGTCGCCTTCCACGGCGGCACTCTTCAACTCAGCCGCGCGCGCGTAAATCACGGCCTGCCGGTGGCACAAGATGCAGAGGTCCTCAAAAAACTTCGTAATCTTATCATTGTTGATATAATATATATATATATATTATCTAAATATGAATGTAGATCTACATATAAATTGAACCATGTAGATATTTGTTGATATGCCATGTATATCTACATCGTGTGTCTAAAAAAGTTTGTGGGCATCGGTTGAAAAAACCCACCAGGAGTTGGAGCAACCTTGATGGGGAGATAACAGGATATATCGAAATGTATAGTATAGTATATATACCCTCTGGTAATTTAACATAGCTATTGAAAATGACCATTTTTAATGGGAAACCTCACTATAAATGGCCATTTTCAATAGCTATGTTAGTTTACCAGAGGGTAT
>Ga0126342_10003170_pt1 | contig 26876 bp, 17 predicted proteins | sample Cyp1metagenome_FD_92528 | JGI IMG/M metagenome (GOLD analysis project Ga0126342, IMG submission 92528) | Coral microbial communities from Lord Howe Island, Old Settlement Bay, Australia - Cyphastrea 1 metagenome | ecosystem: Host-associated > Invertebrates > Cnidaria > Coral ...
AACACGTGAATGTCACTCTCTAGGGTGGAAAAAATCCTTTTGAGGCTCTGAAACTATTGCGCCTGCCACGCAAAAGGAGGGGTCACATTCGCCCCTAAAGGAGGGTCACATTCGCCCCTAATCCCACTTCATCCCCCTTGGAATAGGGGCAAATGCGACCCAAGATGGAATAGGGGCAAATGCGACCCCCGTGCCCTGAGTTAGTCTACTGGAAGGTACCCTCCTGTAAACTGACATGGATGTGGAAAATCTATCATTTTTAAATCCTTTTCCGACCGGGAAACCGTTGGTTTTAAAGTTTTCCATATCTATGTTAGTTTACCCTGGGGTAAATGATTTGAATGATTTTCCATATAATGGTTTGAATGATTTCCATATAAATGATTCGATCATTATATGATCTGACCAAACTTCTGGTTCCGTCCAAGGTGCCCAATGTCGTTGTTCAGAATGAGGCCCAGCAGAACTGTGATGAGGTTGCCTGAGAGCGTGGTCTGATATTTTGTTGAGGAAAACCCAAGTTCTCTGGTTATGTGTTACTGGAAGAATGTGGATTAATGTTAGTAAAGCAATGGAATCCACCAACTCCAAGTTTACCATAGATAGTGGTGATTCCAACCATCAAAATATGGCTCGTGTATGACGTTGCTTTACCAACATTAGATATTACAGTAACATATATTAATCATTAACCATCAACCTTTTTTGTAGCCTAGTTATCTAGTCAAAGACATACCCTTGTGTTCATGGATTTTTGGGGTTTTGTCTGGAACAGAGCAGAAACAAAACAAAACTGCGTAAGCGTTTGTTGGATGAAATGACGATGAACAAATGGATTTTGGTGGGTCCGCATCAATGTTCAGACACACCTACATGTCGAGGGTTTAAACATGGCTACAACCATAGAAATTTCGACCCCCTACGATGCCATCCCTGTACTTTTTTGGGTTCCCAAAGCACATGTTGCTTGAAAATGTGTGTATATACATATATATATATGATATACGTATATAAATATATATATAAGAAACCTATACACTTGCAACCCCCAGAAAAAATAGACAAAGTTCTTAATTACCATTATGTTAGTCGAATTGTACTTTCACATTTCGAGAGGTTTGCTGGGAACCAACACATGGGAATGAATGAGGCTCTAATTTTACAAAACCACCAGAATATGTGGATATGTCTAACTAGTTATACTATAACTATATGTAATATATTATAACTATCATTGGTTCAAATATGTATATATATATATATGTATGTGTATATAGCTATATATGTGTTTGTATATATATATATATATATGTATATATATAGATATGTACACGCTACATTGCTACATGCATATTTACTTCGATATACGCATATCATTTCATTATCACATCATCGTGAAACTGACGCATATTTAGTTGCATTTCTATATTATATACATACAACAAAATAAATCCACTTCTGTAATTCCACATATCAATAAATACCACACACGTGTCACACTTCAATCATACTAGATTCTAGCAACAAAACAAATCAGAAGCAGGGCACTCAACAAAACAAAACATTGACTGACAAACATGTGACAGAAAAATGAGAAGCCCAAATGACAAACCAAAACAACGACAACCCCCCAAATGACAGAAACATGACAAACTACAAACAAACGACAAGTGGCAACGACACAAAAAAGCGTTGTTTTTGTTGCTCTGACGCAGAATGTGCTGGTCAGTACCCTCTGGTAAACATACAAAAAGCTATTGAAAAAGGTCCAGTCGAAATAGTTGATGTACCCATAAAAAAATGGTGGTCTTTTCCATCGTTTTTTGTTAACGTTTACCAGGCCCGGTAACTCATAAGTTCGATGATTCTCCAAACGCGATTTCCATGGGATTTCCGTGGCACAGGCTACCTACGTGCGGTGGTGCCCCAGTTCGTTATCTAACTTGGTTTATAAGTCCAATTTCACTAGGGTTTATGGGGGATATATATATATAGTTAATGGGGATTATAAACCAACAAACATCACTGGGGGGTACCACCTTGTACGTGCGGTGGTGCCCCCCCCTTAGTTATTCGTGGGTTCATAACCCCATCAAGTAGATATCTGCTGCCTAGGTCCAAGTGATTGGAGTGCTAAACTAACTTAGCTAACGAACTGGGGGCTCCAGCCTAACTATGGGCTTCCCAGCCGGCCATGTTAGATTTCCGCCGGATATCTTTTAGCCTGCCAAGGCACAAATGATGAATGGCATCAAGCAGGTCAAGCCACCTTGACACCTCCAGCAAGATCGCTTGCTGTGTGATGGAGAAAACCAATGCCGATCGTGTCACACAATGTGTCAAGTCCCATGGGCAAAGACTATTCATGGGGATTTCTATAGTCTATCTATATGTTTATGCAGTATTCACTTTGGGTTTGGGGTTTGAGGTTTGGTGTTTTGCCAGATTGGCACCTGTAATTGTGATTAATTGTGTATGTTCAACCTCCCATTTCCATGTTCCCATAGGTCTTGACAAATCTCAACTTCTCACCATCCTTCACCTGTTCAGGACTCATTCCAATTCATCATCTTATACTTCGGGGTGCAGTTGAGCTTGTATATGAGTATAATGAGTCTATTGTCTAACCATACATACAACATTAATTAATTAATATGAGTATAATGAGTATATTATCTAACCATATATAACATTATATCACCATATCTAAACATAATATCATAATTAGTGGGCCTATATCCCAATGCCATTTTGCTCACCTCTGGGCTTGCACTCAAGGCTTTCATCCCGACTGGATGGACACTGTTGTGGACACCGATATAGGTGGCATGAGTAACTCATTTCTTGAACAGATGCTTTCTTACTGGTGCTTAGTAGGGAATGGATGGTAATGGAATGGGATTATTATTGATAGTTCTTGTGGATCATTCCCTCATTCCCTACTAAGCAGAAGTAAGTTTTGTAGACAACAACAAACCAGGAAAAAAAAAACATGTGTTTTGTTGAGACAGAAAACGAACTATCAGATCCATCAGACTCAACATCCCTTGCGTTCCACCCGCCCCGCGAACTGGGCTTGTCCCACTGTTCAGTGCAGGGTTTGCAGCAAGAACGTCCAAGGAAAGCATAGATGCGGCCGATGGTCGAGTCGTCTTTCAACATCCAAACACCTGCGCCATGGGATCATTGGTTCATGGGAGTTCCTTGATCCATGGCTGGTTGATGTCACAACCGGATGCTGCTGAATTTTGAAGATAACGACCACCTGCTATATCTTGAGCTTCTGAGAGTTGAACGGGGTGTTTTTAGTATTGGTCTGTCTGAAAAATTTGGTGCCCCATTCCATGTTTTGTTTCATAAGTGTCCATCTTATTGCCTATTGATATAAGTTTTGGGGGTAATTATTTATGCCCCCATGTTTGGACAAACCCATCGAATATGCACCTGCATTGGGTGATTGTGTGGTGAACTGTATGATTTTTGTTTACATGGTCTGGGACTACCCCCCCAAAAATGGCTCCATGTATACATTTACATGGTCAATCTTTGGTTGTCCGCAACAAAAAAATCTTGTGCTGCTTGGCTGGTTATTTTCCATGTGTAACAAAAAACTAAAGGATCAAACTATCCAAGGTAGGGGATGTTTATCTAACATTTACCCTCTGGTAAACTAAGATAGCTATTGAAAATCACCATTTTTATTGGGAAAATCCACTACAAATCACCATTTTCAATAGCTATGTTAGTTTACCAGAGGGTAAATCATTTTGACAGGTCGATGTTGATACCTAAGGCACCTATGAAGTGTTTGCCGTCCCCCATGGTTTTATGGATCACTTGGCCAATGTTTGCCAATGATATCCAATTCATATCCCATGAAATATCCCATTGTAACCCTTCCCATATCCCATGAAATATCCCATGAAATATCCCATGAAATATCCCATTGTATCCCATGAAATATCCCAGATGCTCCATGGTGCTGGAATATTTACAATATTTACCTACAAATCTGTGCCATTTTTGGGGTCAATGTCGGTATCCCATGATATCCCCATTGGAAAAATCCACATGGACTCCCCCGATGTCAGATCACGTCAGATCGCAGGCGCACCGATGAGTGCGTTGAGGATCAAGTTCAAGGAGGACACCAACATCTGGCCCTACGCGATGACCGCGATGACAACGGCCCAGGGCGAGCTTGACTTTTTGTTGGGCCATGACTTGTGAAGCCTTTAATGGATTGAATAGTTTGAATATCATGATGTTATATATATATAATTTTTATAGATGTATACCTCCTGGTATGCCCCTGGTAATTGAGGATAGAATTGGTTTGTACGACTCATTCTCTGGGAGTCACTGGAATCTGGGAAGGCCTTTTTTTGGGAGTTTACCGCGCTATATAAATAGAAACCATGGTAATGGTAACTCTACTCAGTGGTGAGTCTCCACAATTGATTACAAGTGTGCAATTTTTGCGTTCTGGAATCCAAAACAAATTGCTGACCATCAGCACCTCAAAGATGAAGGGATTCGATGGCTTTCTGTATTGGTGCAATGGGTCATGATATTTGACAGCATATCATCTTAACCTCCAGTTTATTACGACTTTCCAAAAGAATGATATGTCCCGAAATGGTACGAGTACCCCCCCAATTACCCTTTGGTAAACTAACATAGCTATTGAAAATGACCATTTATAGTTGAATTTGCTAGTAACTGGTGATTTTCCATAGCTATGTTAGTTTACCAGAGGGTGTATCTCCATTAAATCCCCATTCAAGTCTATTAAGTCACCGCTAAATCCCATTATATCACCATTAAATCATGGTAGTTACATGTAGTTACCCATTCAAAAAATATTTCAAATGGTGATGTTTCATTGATTTTCCAGTTCGCTATGTTAGTTTACCAAAGGGTAGTAACACTGGGTTCTTGCGAAGCGCCAAGCGACAAAGGCGCCGCCCAAAATGCCGGCGATCAATTCACCAATGGTGCACCTCTGGGGTGTCAACAGTCTTCAACACATTGCTTCAAGGGAAAATCTATGAGAAAACTCTATGGTTGTTTTTTTTTTTAAACCATGGTTTGACCTAAAATTCTGGTTGGTGGTGCAATAACCATCTTGAAACATATGAAAGTCAATGGGATTATCCCGTATATTATGGAAAATAAAAAATGTGTGAAAACCACCAACCAGCCATCAATAAATAGGCCTTAGGCCTTTCCTGTATTTTGGAAAATCCGTTGGGCCATTGGGCCACCATTTGTTTTTCTCAGATGTTCAGTAGCCCATGGGTTTTGAATGGTCACCCAACCAACCCAACCTGCCGTAGTTCACTACCCTGATATCAACAACTCAGTGCTTTGTGAGAAACTAGGAGCAACTAATGTTGATATGTTTCAGGCAGCCAATACTAAGGTGTATGTCTGGGCAATTAATAATTTTCCCCACAAGACATCATAATATTGCTATCGTTGGTTTGTCCACAAAATGACAAATGGAGTGGTGTCCCATTTTTTTTGGCTGCCCAGAAATCATTGTCTATAATTTGCTTAAAAAAAACCTGGGGCCGACATTACCTGGTTGGTGGTATACCTACCCCTCTGAAAAATATGAAAGTCAATTGGGATCATTCTTCACAATATATGGAAAAATATTAGTCAATGTTCCAAACCACCAACCAGTTACAAACGTCCCCTGTCTTCGTGGGGTTGTCCCATCTCCAACTGGACGAGCGACAGAATGAGGATCAGGATGCTGTACTTAATGACCTCAACTGCATAAGGGAAGGATGTTGAAACGAAAAAAAGGGAAGGCATGTCAACATATACACCCTGGATATTTAAGATGTACCCTCCGGTAAACTAACATAACTATGGAACATCACCATTTTAAATGGGAAAATCCACTATAAATGGCAATTTTCAATAGCTATGTTAGTTTACCAGAGGGTAACTCCAAAATATCCCAAATTATATAATCCAAAAACAACAATTTCTGACCATTTCCACTGGGAGAATCCTCTTCCTGACCCGGTTTTTTGGGGTTTCCATCTATTCAACAACAAGATTGGGAAGCAAACCAAGAATCTAATGCAAATTCCCCTGAAAAACCCTTCAGTGTTTTTTCATTGCTGCTTCCAAAATCTTCAGTGTTGATATTGCTTCTTCTCAACGACTTTCAGTTCTTCTAACTTCTCAATCTTCCAAAATGTTGACCCTTTTTCGAAGAACTGATCTGTGGAAGTCGTTTGCCAAGCTCAACTCATGGCACCGTCCATCCGCCCAGCGGCCCGAAAGCGATGCGCCACTTCGGGTGGCGGCGGACCCATGAGGGGGACCCCCATACCTCGCAGACATCGGTGCCCAGCTGCAAGCCGAGGGATTTGGCAAATCCATGGGCTACTTAGATGGGCCATGGGAAAGATACGCGATTCTACTGCTTAGTAACTGGGAATATATATATATATAACCTCCTATATCCCAATGAAATAATCCACTTACTAACTAGTTAACTAACTCCATGGCACATCTAAGTCACAATCATAGTCGATCAAGCCCAGCTCCAGATCCAGATGCATTGGGCCCATTGGGATGATGATAGCAGGGTAGGCTTCAAACCAACAACGCTTTTATGTTGTTCCATGTATGTATATGTGTATATATATAAGCATCTGTTATATAATATAAATATATACAACTACAGAATGTATGTATATAATGAGATGTCCTTGTCCAAAAATAGGGTACTCCTGGTTATATAATCATCACTTTCCCTATTGACTTGATTTAAATTGACTATTTGTGGTATACCCCATTTTAAGACACGCCCATATATATATATATATAATACACACACATATGTATAATATATCATATGTGATATATCTATAATATTATATCATAATAGCCACTATGTCTTTTCTAAGGTGAACTCATTGATGCCTCAATTCCACCTTCAACATCTAGCAGGAAGGTCCGCCACGCCTCCGATAGGAATCATCATGATGGGCCAAAGGCGGATTGGAACTTTTGACGGATGGTACCAGGCAAAAACAAGAAAACATGCGCCACACATTCTCGCTTTGAGTAAGGGCTAGGTTATGGCAGGTGAACTATGGTGAAGCCCTGCCAATCTTTAGCTGAAAACAAGAAAAAGCAAGAGTGACATGAAATTTGCCAGCTGTGGAGAACATGGGCCAATGAAACTTTGTGACTGTGTGTGACTACATGGTCTTTGCAAAGTTTGGACGTTACACCAATTGAACTGTACTGATCCATATAGATTCGGACCCTAAGGGCCGATGGGAACGAGATCGCAACTGAAACCTTGAGCCAAATGCACCATCACCAAACCCTTAGAAGACGAGAATGGAAAAATAACAAAGATCTCATCCTCGGGGTGGGGAAATTTACGTAACGTACATCAGTTTCACATGTTGAAAAGCGTCTCAAATCAGTACCAAATGATACTAAATGTCAGTATGGTGCCTAATCACCCCCTTAAAATTCACCAAAGTCAATCTATTCCTGTCAACAAATCCAAGAAGACGTCCTCAAATCTCTCAGTAGCCAGTCTATTATGGCAGGAACTAAGTAATGCAAGTTCTTGGGTTTTAGCTCTGTATTGATCCTAGCATTGATGCCACATTTTTAGTGCCTCTGCAAGTCAAGGACCATGGTATATGTTTGCCCAATTCTATAGGTATTGGAGGCTCTCTCGCTATAGAGGTTTGTGCCTGTGGCCGTCAATAGTACCCTCTGGCTATTTAACACAGCTATGGAAAATGCCCATTACATAATTTATGATGAAATACCTCTTTAAAGAAAAAACACTTAAACATATATATATATATATTTACACATGGACCTTTTTCATAGCTACGTTGAATCACCAGAGGATAAGTCCCATCATGTTCATTCATTTTCCAGCACCCCATAGCATAATCATATGTCTTGATACATGCTGTGTTGACCCAGGAGTCGCGGAAGCTTTTTGGAAGTGCACTCCAATTCCAAAGAGAGGTAATTCTCACTGTTCTGGTTGGCGGTTTCAACCTCTCTGAAAAATATGAAAGTCAATGGGGAAGGAATATCCCACATATTATGGGAAGTAAAATTCATGTTTGAAACCACCAACCAGTTAATAATAATAATAATGGTTACTAATGGATCATGTATACTCTGAATATACCTACAAAGTCTAAAGTGGTGCCTCCTAGATAGTTAAGTTGGTTGATAACTCCCATAACCATAACTATGTTTTATGGCAGATATAACTATAGTTAATGGGGTTTATAAACCAATTTATAACTAGGGGCACCACATTGTGTATTATAATATATTATAACCCCATTTATAGAATGAATAATCCCATAGAAATAACCAGTTATAACTCATTTTTTATGGCCATAACTGTAAGATACTGTAGCAATGAAAAACGACCATGGAAACCATATAAGAATAGACAAATCATCTACTTAAATGGGTCATGTTATACTCTGAATATACCTATAGTAATGGTTAATGCTACGATTCTTTAAGACAACCATGGCCATGGTGCCAGATCAGCATCCCCATTGACTAGTCACGACTCGTCCTCGTTGGTCGCGGCTGAGGCCGCGCTCTTGGGCTTCGTGGACCTCTTAAGGCGACCCCGGCGTCTGAGAAAAATCGTGGATGAAACCAGGGGGAGCCATGGGGCGCCCTAAAACTGTGTGTTTTTCTATACTAATTATCCCTATCCCATAGGATCCATGGTGCTGGTATATATTGGTATATATGCTAACATTGGGGGTATATTGATGGGATCCATGTTACCATATATAGCAGCACCATGGATCCTATGGGTATGGATCCAAGTATTTGTTCAAGTATTTGGGGGTTGATTTAGGGGTTAGCAGAAAACCTTCTCAGGTAGCATGAAAAGGTACTTAGATGGGCCATGGGAAAGATACGCGATTCTACTGGTTAGTAACTGGGGATTATGGATATAACCCCAAAAAAACCCAATGAAATAATCCACTTATTAACTAGTTAACTAACTCCATGGCCCATCTAAGTAGTGATTTTACATGGATTTCAGCCATGTGTATCAATGTCATAGAGTCATATACTGACAATGATCATTGAGAAGAATGTTGAACTCTAAGCTCCATCATGTTCAGCCGGACTTGGATTACAGAAATCCTATATATTTTTCAGATAGATATATGTCGGACGGCATCAGCACCGCGGATTCAATAAACTTTTTCAGTCGGCTGAAATTCACAAGGTCTGTGTCTTGACCAATTCAACTGCCTGCTGTGAAGCAGAAGCATGATCTATCATGATCTCTACACGGCCGCACGGCTGGCACTAGCGCATAGCTGGCATAGCTCCCCTCATGGGCGTTCGCACATGAGAGGCTGGCGAACGGGGTTTGGTCAGAGCGCATCTAGCTGGACCCACGTCTATGGTTGATCAGAAAGCAATAGCAATGAAAACACGTGCCTATTACTATGCCTTTAAAAACCGGATAAAGATGGATAAAGATTATCTGGTTGGTGTCTTGGAGCCATCAACATGAATGTTTTGTTTCTTTGTTTTTCTGGAGGTTCATGATCTCCAGTGGTGACGGAAAGTTGTTCAAAAGCCATCCAAAGCTATCAGGCAAGGTATGACTTTGGGACTGATGGCTGATCAACCTCTGAGAATCTCAGTCTGTACAAGGTCGACTAGATGCGCAGTCATAGGGATTTTTGTTTCTCACCTGGCGAAAGCTGGCTGCGACAGCGTGAGTTGTGAAGTTCACACAGTTCACCCGCCCATTTCCAGATTTATCACTTTGGAAAAAGAGCTATGGAACAATTAGAATACCAACAAAAATATACAAAAATCACAAATTGGGGTTCCCAACCACAATTATGGCCCAAAATACCAGTTATAAGTACTTATAATCCCATTTATAGAATGTATAATCCCATAGAAATAACCAGTTATAACTGATTTTTATGGCCATAACTGCAGAATGTAAACTGCAACCATCTCCATTGGATGCGATTGGATCTACCTTCGAACATCTCAGGGCTACCTTGGATGGGTCATGGTGTGGGGGTTACTACTACCACAACTACCGGAAGGGCCACCCCTGGATAGGTAAGTTGGTTCATAACTATAGGCAAAGCAGTACATACGGTGGATATATATATATATATATATTATATATACATGTGTTTTAAAAGGTGATTATAAGCCAAATCATAATTTGGGGGGCCTTTCGTGTGGGAGATCACTGCGCCTGTTACCCGTGCACTTACTACTTTGAGGTTGTTGTTGCTTGGCAGAGGCTTAAAAAACTGTCTCGAGAGGCTCTCGTTCTTGGAAGACACTTTCAAAAACATATTGAAGTATCACCATTTCCAGGCAACATATGTTCCTATGCAAATGCATATACACAATAACATATGTATATATATATATCATATATATAATAACATATATATATATATATAACCAACAACATATATATATATATATAATAAACAATAACATATATATATATATATAATTATATATTTGTATAATAACATATAATTATAATACTATATATATAATAGCATATATATAATAACATATATGTATAATAACATATATATATATATAACCATATATGTATATCTATAATATATATATACATTATATATCATTCTATAATATAAATTGAAATATGTAGTATGTAAACATAAAGTCCAATGTATCAAACTACACATAGAAAATCTACTGATCCAAGTGGCCTCTGGGCACCGCTTCGACCGTCGCTTCAAGCGTTAGACGTTGAAGCTCTGTCCGCAACCGCACTCGGACTTCTTGTTGGGGTTGTTAAAGACAAACCTCAGCAGAAAGGTTTTCGAAGTTGATTTCTGTTTTTGCTTTTTCTTTGTCTGTAAACAACAAAAAGTGGTAATAATGTTGTTTTTGCATTACCCTCTGGTTATGACTCACATAGCCATGGAAGCCATGGCCCATAGAAATAGATGGTTTACCTATTAATAGCATGGTGATTTTCCATGGCAACGGAATGACCTAGCTGAAACTGCTCGGAGTATCCCCTGGTGAAGCCTGGAAGAATCGAGCTTCACTCAAGTTCGGAAATATGCTGAAACAACATGAAAAAAACATGGAATAGTGTTTAGAGTACACTCCAATATGATGTATAAAATTGTATAAACATGTCAACATTTGTTGACAATTCATCGTTGTGTATTTCATCACTTGGTGGAGAACTATGTATAAACATATACAACATATCGTTCCACAGGAAGTGGACATCAAACAAAAAACAGCCCATTTAGTTCGATGGTTTTCCTGATATTAAATGATTTATCTATTACCCTCTGGTGAACTAACATAACTATGGAAAGATCCACCATGCTATTAATGGGAAAATCCACTATTTCTATGGCCATTTTCAATAGCTATTTTGACATAACCAGAGGGTAAACATGGAAAACATCGAAAGGCTTGAGGTGACATCACCATAGATTTTTCTTTCTCATTTTTTGAGCCATGAAAAATACCGAGCTCTATGCATTCCATCTCACGGTAGTTGGCTGATAAGTTTCTCTACTTTCAGGGCCATAATATATCATAATATGCTATATGGTAATCCCCTAGCCTAGGTAGTATAACTCCCTGTAATCAGCAATCAACAATGGTACTTTAACGGCTCAATAAACACGTTCACTGTGTGTCGCTTTGACATCCGCGCAACGCGTTGCGGAATTTCACAGGTACCAGGGAGGTCATGAACACATCCATACCATGGGAATTCTTTGATATATGAACTCCCAGCCATAAATTGATGATTTACCATATGTAAATATGGTGATTTAAAAGACTTGAATGGTGATTTAATGGAGATATACCCTCCGGTAAACATTTACATAGCGAAGTGGAAAATCACCATTTTGTGGCTGGGTAAATTTTCACGAACTTTCGACTGGGCCATGGCTTGCAGTTTGCGAACTGTAACAAACTGGTGGTTTCAACCCCCTGAAAAATATTAGTCAGATTGGATCATCATCCCAACTATTGGGGAAAACAAAAAATGATCCAAACCACCAACCAGGTAACAAATTACCAGAGGGTAATGGGTGTATCCTTATCCCTCGTAATGGATTGATGACCATTCCACACATGTCAGCGGCTTAAAAACATGCTGTATCGAACGCCCATGCGAACGCTCATTCACATGACCCCATTTTTGTTGCAAAGAATCCCATTTCTTTGTTGATCCTTCCCTCCAGTACACTAACATAGCAAACTGGAAAATGGTCCATTTATGGAGGATATATATACATATAATATAATACCTATTGAAATGGGGATTTTCGCTATGTTAAATTACCAGAGAGTACATTTCTTGCTAAAGAAGTCCGACCGGGGAACTCATTTCCAACCTCATTGCTAACGAAGTCCATCTCTGTTCCAATCAGGAACATGACCTCGCTTCCCGTGGTTTCCCGGATCCATTCCCGTTCCCATCATTTCCCATCCTTCATAAGAAAGCCCGATACGTGGGGGCTGCAAGTTTGCTAGTAGGTGGGCAATACCGAAGTATTTGTTCACCCAGCTCCAACTGAGTTATTATTCATGCCATATTTGGGACGTACATCATTTCACATGTCAAACGTATGGAAACGGGTGTACTTGCGATCATGGGCCCCAATCAAAAAAAACAATGCGAAGCTGAGATGACCCGCCAGAAAACATGGAGGTGGGGATATACATATAGTAACCCCGAAAAAGAATCAAATAGAGAGAAAAGTAATTCATCGCTAGTTTAGTCGGATTTTACTTTGCTATCTTTTTGGGGCTTACTATACTATATGCATATATAGATTATATAGTTATTACATATATATATATATATATTTGTATAATATATATTTCTGTATGATATTTCTCCTACCTCTCGACCTATACATAACCAAGGCCTCATTTTACTAGCATGCTTTTTTTCCACCAAAAAACCTCACGGGCAGGAGCTGATAGGGATCAAGCCAGGGGGCTCATTTACAAATAGTGCTTGTCATTTTGGACAACCTTCCTGTCAATGGCCATTTCAGGAACCGATTCATTGGAGGTACCTACCATATATAAGGCCTAAATTTCAGGGGATATCCCCTCAAAATATGGTCTTATATGGTACAGTACCTCCATTTTAGGATCCTGAATTTCCCATTGAAGCTAGTTTGTTTTTTTGGGCTGTGAACGTCTACCCCTAGCCTTGTTCTTTGGGCAATTTAACATACTTGCAGTCATTGAAAATTGCCCATTTAGAATGAGTTTGCTAACTCAACCAGCCCAATTAAACAGCCTAGGGGTTTATGAATCCAGATCTGACATCATGAAACATAATTATTATTTCCCTAGCAAACGGTGAAAAAATACAAGGGCTATACCTGGAGATGATGACCACGACAGGATCGTAGGCCAAAGCTGAGGACAAAGCTCTAAAATTCATGGGGGATTTAAGCCAACCCCCCGTCAGTTGATGGGTAGCCTTGTAAGGTAATGATACATATTAATAAGCCTAAAAATCACAGTTGTTGCTGATGAATAAGCCCTCTATAGACCTTTCCGAAATTGGGGATGTCAGCTGAATAGCCATGAGATCATGACCCATTCATTCTGTGTGGCACGATCAGCACGGTGCCAGGCTGTAGGGCACCACACGGCTTTGGAATCTACAACCACCTTGATGCCCTGATCGGTCTCAACTACCTGACGCCACCATGACATAGGAAAGAAGTCCCACTTTTGACACTGTTGGGCCAACAGCATTAATTTTAAACAAACAAAGTATTCACCACTTCTTTCTTGGTGTTGATCTCCTTTGAACAAAAAAAACATATGAAGTAGGTTTGATTCCCAACTGTCCACGCGATCATTTCCACCTTTCAAGGCAAAAAAAAAACAGTGGTCTCTCCCAGTGTTTGTTGGTTTATAAAATCCATCAACTATATATATATATATATTATATTATACATATATATATACAGTATACATATATATATATATATAATACAATAGTATAATCTAGTATGCATATTTTATTTGCCGCACAGCCCGGTTATGCGCTTCTAAAACCAATCTAACTAGTTCACTTAATCTACCATAGCACCATGACGCTGCACCTCGTCGAACTTGTTCACTTTATCGGTGTAGTCCTGGGCCCAGTTCATCATCATCCAGTCGTCATGTGGATGACTGATGACCATGAAGTATTGAAACAACCATGAAACAACCATGGATCAAGACCCCCCATATAAGTCCCCAATAATCCAGGTAGATTCTCATGGAGTGATGGATTTTCCCATTTAGAAATAGCCATGGGCTTTCCAAGATACATAGCATGGTTTCCACACAGATCCACCATGACTTCAGAAAGCCCAAACTGCAGATGCCAACTTCGTATTCAATACCATCTGGTTATGACTAACATAGCCATGGAAAATCACCATTTTTAATAGGTAAACCCAGGTAAACCATCTATTTCTATGGGCCATCTATACCATGGCGAACTGTGAGTCATAACCAGGTTGGGTATATTCAATGGAATCGGAATTGCTTCAACTCTAATGTCAAGAAAAGATCTTAACCAAACACCATGGTTGTTTTTCAGTTCGCTAAAACCTGCGCTTAGGTTTTCCGTTTTTTTTTTTGGATCATATCCCGGAGATCAAAAAGACGACGAATGGTCCAGTGGAACTGGCCATGTTGCACTTGTTTGTCGTCGTATGTCTATTGCAAACATTAAAAAAAAAACACCCATGTAATACACCAACATTGAGTCATGTCCTTCAGAGTTTTTTCAAAAAACACTGCATCATATCGACATGTGTATCAAGTGTGACAATATATAATATAAAAGAACACCTCGAAATGCATCAACAATTTCATTGCAAAAGCAACATAACCAGCGTCTACGCACATCTAGATATGCAGTATATAACATGTAGCAATGGATCGTTGCTAAACCCTCTTGCAAAATCTCCTGGTCTTCAGAAAATTGTCTAGACCAAGGCACTAATTCACGACTTTGGAATACAAATCTGCCATGGAAAAAAGTAGCTGCCTATTTCTCACTCCCATGACGACTGGATACTGGACGTGTTTCTGGACGCCATATGACGCTCGTCAAACCCAACCATGGAATTCACCGAATTCTATAGCCGCTATGGTACCAGCTGCATTTGAGTTCCATGACTACCCTCTGGTAAACTAACATAACTATGGAAAATCGCTATGTTAGTTTACCAGCGGGTAATGTGTAAACGTGAAATTGAAAAAAACATGCGTTAAAAAATTGGATCGCTTATCTTGAGCAATTAGCAACATATCTCCGAGAAAATATCTCCCCGCTTTCCATCAGATCTTTCGCTTTGCGTGCTCGAGGTTACAGAACGTTACAGAAGGCGAGATCTTTGACAAGTTTATATCCCATGACATATCCACTGAATATCCAATGAAATCAGCACCATTTGTCACACATCTTGATATGAATAGATAATGTGAAATCAACATTTCGCAAAATATCTTTACTTCGTTACAGTTATGGCCCTTTACCAGCTATAAGTACTATATAAGAAAACCCCATTTATAGATTGTATAATCCCATAGAAATAACCAGCTATAACTAATTTTTATGGCCATAACTGTAAATCATGTTCAATGACGATATTCACTGGTTACATCACTATTTTTGACTGCTTCGTTCCATATAACTTGACCACGGCACAAAAAAAAAACCGTTTTGGCGCCCTGGCCATGGTGTACGACATCCCGTTGCAGCCTCGTTGCCTGGTGTGCATCTCACTTAGGCAATGTGTTTTACCCCCAATTGTACAATGTCGGGCCAGTGGGGCCCCCTAGATAGCTAAGTTGGTGCAAATCACTCCAATTTCACCAGGATTTATGGTACTTATAACTATAGTTCATGGGGTTTATAAAGCACCTTATAACTGGGGGGGCCACATTGTATATGGAAGATCCCCACTTACATACGGGATTACATGGATTATATGTGGATTATAAACATGTGTAACCACATACTAAGTAGGATGCACATCCAAGTAACCATCAAAACTGGAGATTCAACCAGTGAATAAATGGAAGATTTAATCACACAAAATAGGGATTTTAACATTTAAGATGGGGATTGAACCAATGAATACTGGATCTGGCTTGTACACCGTCCTCAAAAGATAAGTTTGCTACCTAAACACTGGCTCTTTATGAAGAAAAAACCAACCAAAATGGATGTTTCTTCAAAAATAATGGCATAAAGAGGGATAACACCAGAAATCATGGCTTCTCTTGGCCATCAAATGTCGTGTTCGACTGGACAACGACGCCGTCTGCGGGGCATTGAAGAATTTAGATCAACCGCAAGTGGGATGCACATCCAAGTATATACAATGTGGTACCCCCCAGTTATAAGTTGGTTTATAATCCCCATTAACTATAGATATAACCCCCATAAACCCTAGTTATTGGACTTATAAACCAAGTTAGCTAACTATGGGGCACCACCTTGTAGAGCCTTTCGGATGATTGGAATGCTGCTGATCCCAAGAGATATTTCAAGCAGTAGCCCGGAGTGAGGCTTTCTCAATGGCGGATCGCCAAGTCAGCATCGGTTTTAGTACTACGTTAATGACTTGGATGATATGGTACACTTGGTGATAAAACAATATATATATAGATATATATAGTATATATAATATTGTGTATATATTAGAATATGTATATATATATTATGGCGATTTAAAACCAACCATAGTGGGAATCTGAATGTGTCTCAAACATGTGGCATATTTAACCAACCAACATTATTTTGGATAATTAAACCAACTATATATAATGAAGTGATACAATGGGTATGAAGATTTGACTAAGATTTGGGTGTGTCTCAAAAATTGAGGATCTAGCAGGCTACCAGCATGCTTAGCGCATTTTTAGGAGGAAACATCATGACCAAGGCTTCGCCGCCATGGAACACAACGGCGGCCTTTAATAACAATCCCTTAAATAATACATGGACCTTTAGATCGACTTCCAACATGATGGAACTTGATGTAACTGGGGGGGGTTTTTGATATGGTATAATCCATTTACTATAGATGGGGCTCCCACTACCGCGCGCAAGCTTGTACCGCGCAAGCGCTGGTCCGTTGCTCCAACCCATCTCCGGCGCCTCAAGCCAATGCGCACACCAATGGTGCTGGCATCCTTCCTTCGCGCCATCAAATCGCCCAAGCGACTCGCGGCGTTCTTGGTGACGGACCTTGGATCTTGGAAGGCGGTTGGATTCCATGGGATTCCCAGGCTGGGAAGGTGATGAATTCAGAAATGGTGATTTCATCTACCAAGTTCTGTGGATTTAGCTAGGTTATGGCAAAGTTCAATTGATGGAGTCTTTATTTGTTCTCCTAAACAAGGCTCACATTGAGGCAAAATTGGTTCGTGATGTCCGACAACTTGCAATTTCTGAATCCTCTTCACGGATTTTCATGTTAGAATTTTAGTCGGTTCCATGTCACGGTTGTGAAGTGCTTGCGTGCTTCACATCTTGGAAGATGGTGAGATCGACGCTTCTAAGTTTTAAAGATGACTTGGCAGTGCATGACTGATTCCAATCTTATTTCAGCATGTCTAATTGGCATGTTTACAAGTGGCCAAGAACCACCAGCAGGAAAGAATAATAGGTCAATAGTACCATGTCCTTTCTTCAGAGGTTTTTTCCGCCGCCGTTTCTGTGCACCTAATATCCAGATATCTAGAGGGGTGTTCCCGCAGTAGATTTATTTTGGCGGGCAGCACTGCAACCTTTTTCCCACCACCTGAAACATCAACAACTTGGGCTACACTCTTCTCTCTTCCTGGAATGCCCTGCTTGTGGAAGCCTCAACACAGATCTGGTCCCTTCCTTTGCTGTAGAAATCAGGCCAGACATGTTTGGTCCGATAAGATCTCTGAAGCACAAGGTTTGTCAACAAAAACATGGCAAAATTTGCCATTTTCCCCATTGGATTAGAACCTCATTTTCCCTATGGTGGCCATGTCAGATCACAATCAGCTGGGGTCTCCCGACATGATCCGTTTGGTAGCAGCTGCAGCTGCCATCGGGGCAACGTGTAGTTTTTTGAGCCGCCCAAAAGTTTGAGCCAACGCGTCTTGGACAGAGAGGGTCATTACCAGGGGATCAAATGTCTACCCAGGGCATCAAACATGGCTGGGAAATCCCCGAACTAAATGGACCTTTAATTGGGAAATTCATAAAAACTAATGAGAGATTTCCTTTTGCCATGTTTGATTATCAGAAAGGTATGCTCAAAATCATCTAGAAATATCAGGATGCCAAACAAACAGGCGCTTCGATTATCAACACTATCAACAAAACACGTGGATTGAGGTACCCCATTGGTGAACGCTCCCCGCTGGTTCGGCACCCGGCTCAGACATGGGGAAGAAAACAACGAAAAGGGATTGCAGTTGTTCATGTATACATGTGTTTCATGGCGTTTCATGGAAAAACAGCACAAAATCAATCTTGTTCGGATGTAGGATCACAGGAGTCAGATGGGGTAGCACTCTCTGGGCAGGACCAGAAGATGACCACCAGGTATCATCCATGGCTGGTCAAAGCCGAGCATGGTGCAACTCGAGGCTGTGTCGATGCTTAAATCTCCCAAGAGAAAAGCTACCCTGCGGCAAGTTTAGAATGGCAATAAAAACAAATGAACATCTAAATCCATTGATATCATATTAATCATAATATATATATATATAAACATGTATATATTTGTAAATATCTAATATGATGGTACTATTCCACGATTGCATATGTGGATCTCAAATTGGACTGTTGAATTACCCGCAATGAAAGCCAATATCAAGGGCACAACCAGGATGATCAAAGCATATGTCGTATATCATACATATATATATATTGAAGTATCTAGCCAAGTCGCTTTCCATCCTAAATTCAGAATTGGTTGTATGAAATTCAGAATTGGTTGTATTCCATCCTAGAATCTTTCCATATGTATGAACATCCCAAGGTTTTTCAAAGGTCAAAATCATATGTCTTTTAAAAAGTGCAAAAACAAAAAAGCTGGTCTTAGCCTCTGGTAGTCAAACATGGCCCGCGAACAAAAAAAACACATTTATTTGGAAAACTCAGCAATTTCCATTTAGATTATATATTTACATGTGTATATATATATACTGTGTATGCATATATATATATATATATATCCATTTATTTCATTGGTTTTCCCATTAACAAAACATAGACTAGACCTGAATTGAGTTCGGGGATTTCTCAGCCTGCCAGGTGTTTCTCGCCACATGGCCGCCTGGATGTCGACACTTCCGCGCTTCGTTTCATGGCACCTGACGCGTTGTGCGGGAAGTGCCTGGCAAACCATTTAAGGAGAGACTTGACTTTGGATTGGATTGGTTTGTGAAAATAACCTATAGTTTGGCGAAAATTCATCACCTATAGTCACCTATTATCACCTATACCTATTATCGCCTATTAGATAATAGATGAATACGTTGTGAAAAAAAACACGTCACCTCCATTCACCTATATTCACCGATTATCATCTATTCAATCGGATTCAATCTGTTCATGGGATTGCCTGTGATTTTTCCTGTAAACTAATTCTGTGAAACTAGGAACAGTTGTTGTCGAAGCAAAACCTGGAGTGCATGGGTCATGTTCATTTGCTGTCTGGGGGAGAGGGTCAAACTTAATGTCCCCCTACAACTGGATTGGTCATTGCTACCCAATTTTGCCCCCCATCCATATGGTCTCATGGATTTTTCCATTACAAACCATCCATTTTGGGGTACCCCTTATTTCAGGAAACCTCCATAATTAATATTAATTAATCAATATAGATTTGCACGCATGTTGACCAAGTCATGCTTTTTCTTGAAACACTAAAGCCCGCAACATAGTTGCTTGCAACCAGCAATGAACACAGAATGACAGGATTGCCATATTTGTGGATATGGAGGTTTCTTGAAATAGGGGTACCCCCAAATCATCCATTTATAGATGGATGTTCCATGTGGAAATCCATTTGGGGGTACCCACATTTATGGAAACCCCCATATAAGATTGTAAAAGCCTGGTAAGTATGGACACCGCTTCCCTCTTCCGTATTTGAATTTGATCTGTGATCACAGCCGAAACGACGATATGGATGCAATCATCCAGCATGATATCGCGGACCAATAACATGTGGAATGGATGATTGATACTAAGAATTGCCAAAAGCTGCGGTCCCATCACTTTGGTTGAGTATTGGAGATGATTCGCAACATTCCCAACGCAGCCGCACCACCCAACGCAGCCACGCCTCCCAATGCGGAGCCGTGCGCTACAAGCAACGCTCGAACAGAGAGTTTTGGGAAGAATCAGAAAGCAAAGTGCAGTTACTAACTTAAGCATTAAAGTGAAAACTAACTTAAGCATTATGATAATTGATGTCCCTCTACCAACAGCATTGAAGCAACATTTATTGACTCTATACGAGTGGAGCCGTGTTGCTTGATGATGGATGTTTTGGGATGGTTACTGTTGATACTGTAATTACCATATCCAGATACCCGGCCTGGTAAACGTTAACAAAAAGCTATTGAAAATGGTCATAGAAATAGTGAGTTTTCCCATTAATAGCATGGTGATTTTCCAGTTCGCTATGTTAGTTTACCAAAGGGTAATGAAATACTACACAGTCTTGGAGATAGTTACCCCAATCGTATTCCCAATGGAGGTTCCTCACCAAGCTGGTTTTGAAAGGGGGGAACCCCAGGTGAAAAGGGCCAACTCTATATGTGCTTCATCTTACTATACTTAGACTTGGAAAGTGGATTATTCCCATCCCCCTATGTAATATGAAACACCTCAATCGTATGGTCCCAAAATCAAAAGTGTGTAAATCCCTTACAAAACCAGGGGTTTCTGGGGGGTGTTTATCGTTAGGGAGACACTATTACACATGCTTCTTTCTGTTGGGTAACTGTGATCGGGACCCACTTTCTGAGCAGGAAATGTTCATCCAGACCCATAATTCATCCTAATATAGTTCTATAGTATACATATATATTATATATATACATACATATACAAAAATATAAATGTCTACTTGGAAAGTGGCTGATCGTCCACTTTTTCTTGTTGGGCTCATCATTTTTCGACGACCCGAAAACAACGCCAGGCCCGCAGCAGCGGCTCGAGCCATGAGATCCGGAAAGGTGGCACGGTGGGATCACTGACCTTTAGGGCCTGTCCCATGAAAATTGCCATGTTTCTATTCTATGGCAAAATGGAGTGGTTAAAGGGAAAATCTTAACCGGAAACCATGGTTTTTACCATCAAATATAGGGTTTTCCTGTAAAATTTCCCATCATCCAATTCTATGATCTATGGCAAAATGGTCTCTTGATTTTAATGTACATATGGTTTTCAGTAGATGGTTTTTACAGTATATATATATTATATACATACAGATGTCACTACCAATGGTAATTGACTAATCAATGGTGAATAGCAACGATATTCTAATGTTTATGGAGATTCTACTAGTGTAGTGGTACAGTAGTAGTTACACTAACATCTGGTAAACTAACATATGTATGAAACTAAACGGTATAGATACTCGTTGGTGGTTGAGCTTACCCCTCTGAAAAATGATGGAGTTCGTCAGTTGGGATGATGACATTCCCAATATATGGAGAAATAAAAAAAGTTCCGAACCACCAACCAGTATATATATATACAGAGTATATGGTACCCCATAATGTATGTATGTATATACATGTTTGAACTTGTACAACATATGTTACAATGGCATTCATGATCGACATTGATCTGCTTTTGCTTGTTTCTGCAGCCAGCTCACATGGATCTTGTGAATTTCAGGAAAAACACATTCCGCTTTTGGCAAACTTCATATTACGTGATGTTTGGTACCATTTCCAACAGATACCAACTAGATTCAGAAGATCATGGTTTCTTTGGGACTCATTTTCAGAAGCAACCTCTTGTAATGAAACATGGCAATAATTGAACATCCACCATTGAAATGCAAATGTACGGGGAATTGTTCATTGCCACGTCTAATTACCGGAGGGCACATGGACTGACAATGTGTTCCATGTTTGCTCCGTTCACCTAGTTTCACACATTGGATTTCCATTAGACCATTACTTCACCAGAGAATGTTTGTCCTTTGATGCATCTCAGGATTCATGATTCTAGCGTGCTGTCATTGATTGCCTGTTGTTCTTGCATTGATCAGAATCATGATGCCGGCATTGAGAATGAAGAACCCAGAATAAGAAAACACATGACATATGATTAATCATATTATCACTAATTAATCATTATTACTGTGTTCTGATATTATTTATAATCATGATCATTTATTGCAATTGAGAGTTGAGTGATTTACTCAGAACTATTATTATATATTCTGTTCTGTCCCGAGGTGTATCACCCACTTCTTGCTAGATCACCTCGACGAAATACCTGTAGAAATCTCTTGCTAATTCAGGGATACCCTCCTGTGTCGTAAAACATGGCTGCCTGGGAACCCTATATAAAGGGCCGTTCAATGGCCAAGTTTTTCATCGAAATTCATCGAAACAAATGAGATTTTTCAGCCCAAGTTTCAAGTACCAAAGAGAACTTGAGGAATATCATGCAACAGATGGTGCCCCCAAACGTGATGTGAACGTTGGTTTATATATATAAACCCCATGAATAAATAGTTCGTCAAATATCTGCCATAAACCATATAGGTTTCATGGGAGTTACTGTATAAACGCACCAACTCAGCACGCGATTTGCCTCACTGGGGCACCACCGCACGTGAAATCCCTATTTTTCACATCGTTTGGGGCCCCACCTTGTCACATAAAACCACGGTGCAGCACAAGGGGAGTGGTGGTACGTACCTTGTGTGTTCGAGGTTTAATGTCCTGGCGTGCGGAAAGTGCCATGCGGAAATCCCCGGCTGGTGCGTTTCCGTACGTAGGTGAAGGTGAAGATTCATACAGGATGGTGCCCCCTCAGTTATAAGTTGGTTTATAAACCCCATTAACTATAGTTATATCTGCCATAAACCATAGTTATGGGAGTTATAAACCAACTTAGCTAACTATGGGGCACCACCTTGTATCAAATGAATCAGCCATAGCCTGAAAAAAAGAAGGATATAGCCATTTAAGGTGAATTTTCACCATTGCTATAATTTTTGGTGAATTAACCATTGCTATAATTAACCATGATTGTCCGAAAATTACTATTATAATTTTATCATCAAACGTGGCTAGCTGGATCAGAAACCTCAATGTAAAGTTCGATGATTTCCCCAAAAAACCTCCTTACTGACCGGAGATTTTCCAGCTAGTCACGTTTGATTATTGGATATTTGAAAATGAGCTGGAAAAATATATGATTATTGGAAAACTCGCTGGATATTTGATTATTGGATATTTGATCATTTGATTATTATGAGCAGAGAAATGGTGAACATGTCATGCACCTTCTCTGATTTCTCAACCCTGTTGCGAAAAATCCAGATTCCCATCTTGGTTCCTCAGGCCCGATTCGCGAATCTTGCGAACTCACCCGGGCCGGCTTGACCGACATTAAAAACTGATATCAGGGATGATTTTTTGAGATTAAGGAGGCTAGCCACAAATCACAAATGGTATCAAATGGTGTATAGTGATGTTCTCTATTGAAATGGAATGATTAAACATTTTGGGGGTACGGTTTATAATCCCTCCTGTTGTTTTGTGTCCCAATTCACCTGAATAAGATTTGGTGCTATTCGACGTTCACCTACCCGTCGGGGGAAAGTACACTTGGTCAACTTTTAATTGGGGAGCAAGCGATTTCTGATATGTGTGTTTAAATGTCATTGAGGATTGGGTACACAAAAAGTAAGCTGCGAAAAAAAAAAAAAAAACATCTGAAGTAAGTGTACGTCATAGAATCTTGTTTTGGCTCATGCTTGCCCCAGGCTGACGCAGTCTGACTCAAAGCAATAGTTTGCTTATGGAGGGGTTGTTATGACCCTGAAAGTACTTGCATAATTGGAATACAACAATCTGAATTGCTGGGGTGAATAGCTATGTGTCCGGTGCTAATGAGGGTCTAGCAAAGTACCCATCTAAATGGTTGAAAGTATGTGAAAGTACAAAAAAACATCCGTAAACCGCACATGTTTATTGGTCAATGGAGTGCCTAGGTAGCCACTTCATTGAATAGGCCGTAAAATAGACAATTGCTTGGGGAACGTAATCTTCCATCCCGATTTGGCAGGGTCTATGTAAATTTGGGGGAATGTCTATGGAATATATATATATATTAATATATACATATATACACAAGGTGAGACCCGCCAGTGATGTTTATTGGTTTACAAAGCCCATACAATAGCTACATCCCCTAGAAAAACCCTAGTTAATTAACCAAGTGATGTGCGTCAACTTAGCTATCATTTGGGGTACACCGACAGTACCCAAGTTGGTAAATTGGACACTCACCGACAGGCGAAAAAAAAAACGATTTCTCCAACCCAGGCGGGTTGAATCCTGCGCGGCATCTGGAACCTTGGTGAAAATTGCATGGCGCGCCGGGGACCAAAACTCGGGTGCCCAAATGGATTACCCTCTGGTAATTTAACATAGCTATTGAAAATGACCATAGAAATAGTGGATTTTCCCATTAAAAATGGTGATTTTCCATAGTTATGTTAGTTTACAAGAGGGTAATGCAACTACGATCCATATGTCAACATATAGAACTGGAGAAGTTCTCCGAAACAACATCCAAACTTGTCGAAAAAGGGGTCATGTTTGGAGTACAAGAAATGCATGGTTAAAACACACTTGGAGTTTTTATATAATTAGGCGGTAATATAAACACATGCACTCGTATATGTATATATATACAGTATATATATATATTATTCCAACAAAGATAGTTTGTTCATGATTCCACAGAGAAGCTGTTGTGATCCTGGTTGATAATGGATATCCATCCCCTACGAAACTCGCAATATGTCTTTCTGGTAGGGTCTATAAACCATACGCTCAGTGATCAGGTTACTATGAGACTTAAAATCATGGAACAAATGGACCCACCAAAACAATCTTTGAGTACTACCCTCTGGTAAAATAACATAACTATGGAAAATCGCCATCTTTAATAGGTAAATCAACTATAAATGGCCATTTTCAATAGCTATGTGTGTTTACCAGAGGGTACATCATCCGATTCTGAGGATCAACAAGTTTGAGCCAGAACCAGCAACCGGGGCCATACGATCCCCAAAAGATCGCGCAAGAATAGCTGTACCATAACACATCCATTGAAAATCTGTGTTGCCCAAGGTCTGAAAAAAAATTGGCCCATAGCCTATTTTCAATGTAATCAGTATCCATTGAGTTTCTGATTAACCAAACTTAACCAACATTCATGAGAAAAAAACCTGTCGTCTTTACCCAATCCGCATGTTCCAATGGATTATCATGATTATCATGTTTGATTTTCTTTTGTGCCATATATCTGGGTAAATTAAAATTTATCACTAACCTGAAATAAGACCATATTGGGAACATTTCCCGTATTAACCACTATTCCCAGTGAGGGAGAACAGTGAGGTCGTTGCACTTTGCCCAGATATGTATATATATATAATCTGGTTGGTGGTTTCAACCCCTCTGAAAAATATGCTCGCCAGTTGGGATTTTTATTCCCAACTGAATGGAAAAATAAAATTCATGTTCCAAACCACCAACCAGTAATTATATATATGTATATATATACCCTCTGGTTATTTAACATAGCCATGGAAAATGGCCCATCTATAGATGGTTTACTTGGGTTTACCTACTAAAAATGGTGATTTTCCATGGCTATGTTAAATAACCAGATGGTATATATATATATATATTGGCGCTTCACTCCATTCTCAGACACACCCGTTGTGTTTTTCCCCATCCCCTGCTGCGCAAAAACCGCTGCGTTGTCGTCTTCCCACATCGCATGCTCCATGGCTGGGCCGGGAAAACGGCCGGGAGGCGTCGGCCGGGAGGTTGGGAGAAGCTACCAACAAACATGGTAAATGCTACTTAGATGGCCCCAGATGGGCCATGGAGTTATTAACTAGTTAGTAAGTGGATTATAATTGCGATATAGGGGGTAACAAATCCCCAGTTCCTAACCAGTTAGCTAATCCCATGGCCCAGCTATGTACCTTTTCATGCTACCTGAGAAGGTACGGCTAACCCCTAAATCAACCCCCAAATACTTGAAAAAAACAATTGGATCCATAGGGATAGTATAGAAAAAAAACACAGAATTCTGATTGGTTTCAAAATATGGTGATGTTCATTGATCTTCCAGAACTCCGCAACGTTCCGTGCTTTTTAATTAAGCAACAGAAATGATGAAAAGCGGTTTGAGCTAATCAACATTGGGGGTTTAAGCAACAGAAACTGTGATAAATGGGACTGCGCTCTCTAGCAATCAAAGCTGGAAATTCATGTTTTTCATTAACGCAAGAATCATCCACACATATTTATTATTATGCTGAGAAAGCGCCATGTTTATTTACCGACGGGTACACACATGAATGAACCTCCAAGTACATACAAATGTTGGACACCTACAAGGTGGTGCCCCATAGTTAGCTAAGTTGGTTTATAACTCCCATAACTATGGTTTATGGCAAATAGAACTATAGTTAATGGGGTTTATAAACCAACTTATAACTGGGGGGCACCATCCT
>Ga0126342_10003171_pt1 | contig 26874 bp, 24 predicted proteins | sample Cyp1metagenome_FD_92528 | JGI IMG/M metagenome (GOLD analysis project Ga0126342, IMG submission 92528) | Coral microbial communities from Lord Howe Island, Old Settlement Bay, Australia - Cyphastrea 1 metagenome | ecosystem: Host-associated > Invertebrates > Cnidaria > Coral ...
AGTCGTAGTAGTCCTAGTAGTCCTAGTAGTCCTAGTAGTCCTAGTAGTCCTAGTAGTCCTAGTAGTCCTAGTAGTCCTAGTAGTCCTAGTAGTCCTAGTAGTCCTAGTAGTCCTAGTAGTCCTATAGTAGTCGTAGTAGTCGTACAGTCGTATAGTCGTACAGTCGTATAGTCGTAGTAGTCGTAGTACTTGGTGGGCAGTGTTTACTTAGGAAAGTTATCCATAAGTTGCAGCACTTTTAGCACTTACACTACTTATAAGTCAACTTAGAAAGTTTAGTATTTGATGGCTATGATGATTAAATTAAACTCTTCAAGTTTAACTTACATAAAATATAAATTTGCTAAATATGTTTGAGTTTTGGAAGCGTCATGGTTTTATTTGATTGCCAAAAACAATGCTTTTTTGTTTGGCTTAAAAAGCTTCCAGTTTTTCAACCAAACAAAATTTGTTCAACAGTAACGCGCTTACCGGTGTTTGTATTTTACTTACAGGACAACAATTTTGACAACAGCATGCGGTTCAATGAACCGAAAGTTGCAATAATATAGAAACAGCACAATATACTGACATGGTTGGTCAACATGCCCAGAAGTGAGACTTGTGGACGCTTTTCAGTCTGCTTGCTGTGCCAAAAAAAATCAGTATGGTTTGTGGGATGTGCATACCATTTGATTTGAATCAATGCGGCCCATTGTGCCGCATCTACCAGAGTGTGAGTACAAAATTGTAACATATTATGTGAACTGTTTGATTTCAGATATTCCGGCCCATGGGGCCGCATTTTTTGTCAAACAAATGCCAAAAACACTGGACTTTCAAAAACCTGCCCCAAAACTTGCGAAAGATAAAAATTATAGGAATGTAAAAGAATGTATAATTCTTATGTTTCAGGGTTATAAATGTATAACTCATTTTTTGTAGTTTTACATGATGTATCATTAAAGGATGCATGCTTTTTGAGTTATACATTCTGATGCATTCCTATGCATTCCACATTTTCCCTGTCTCTCTACTTTTGGAAAATGTGTGCATTCCCTTTCATTCCATGGCTGAGTCTTGAACTGTTTTTGTTCATTCAGCTTCTCTGAGGCTCTGAGGTCATCTATGACACATCTACAGAAGGCCTACTTGTTGTTCTCGTGTCCCTTTTGGCCCTTTTTGTTCTTCTTGTTGACGTGGGCTGGTCATCCTTGGCGTCATCCTCCACTACCTTCTGGGGCTTGGAGATTTGGTATGACGAAGAGCTAGCAGGACGAACATAAATCCGCACTGAGCAAAAGGCAGCAAGAAAAGATGTCTAGCACGTGCGGCTCAATGAGCCGCACTGTTTCAAAGCAATTCTTTACCAAAAATCAATCCAGGATTCATTTTTGCACAGATGCGTTCACAACACATCCTGTTCCCCAAATACTTTAAAACATAGAAATCTGAAACGAAGAAAAAGTATTAAGTTTTGAATATGCAAGAAAGTTAATTTAAAAGTTCACAAAGTATCTCTTCCAAAAGAAGCTGAAAAAACAGCTAAGAAAACATACAAGTAAACAACCCCAAAAGATCATAAGTAGATCATCGCAGGCGCCTTAAATATAACTTAAAACTTAACAAACTTGGGGAACATACAATAGCTTGTAACCTAATGGTTGCAAGCACTTACGAGTGCTCTAAGCCAAAACCGCCCACCAAGTAGCCGTAGTAGTCGTAGTAGTCGTAGCAGTCGTAGTAGTCGTCGTAGTAGTAGAGTAGCAGCAGCAGCAGTAGCAGCAATAGCAGCAGTAGCAGCAGAGTAGCAGCAGTAACAGCAGTAGCAGCAGTAGCAGTAGTATAGTGGCAGTGGCAGTGCTCGTGTGGTAGAAGTAAAAAACGCAGGTGTTGTCTAGACGGGATAGCCGTCAGTGGAAATGGCAGTGGTGGTGGTGGTGATAATGTCGTAAAAAATGCACTTGTTGTCGTAGAAGTCTTACAGTCGGCGTCGTAGTAATATGGCAGAAATTTTGAATTATTTATATAAACCGTTTCAAAACCAACAAGAGTAATCAAAGGGAGGGACGAAGAAGAAGAAGCAAGAGAAGAAAACAAATAAGAAAAAAAACGTAAGAAAAAGTACTTTCTTCGAGTGACCCCCCGCTGTCATTTGTCTGCCATATGTTCTGATGGCATGCATTTTGACATTACATCTGGCATTTGTTCTGGGATTCTATCTGGCATTCTGTCTAGCGTTCTATCTGACTTTCTGACATTCTAGCTGGCATCTATTCTGACATACGTTCTGGCATGTATTCTGCCATTCTTTCTGACATTCTTTTTGGGAGTGTTTCTGGCATTTTTTCTGGGGTTCTATCTGGCATTATATCTGACATTCTCTTTGCCATGTGTTCGGATCCAGGCGTGGCCCACTGCATCTGGAGCTGGCGATAGGCGTGGCCAAGAGGAACTAAGGAGTGAGCCAATCTGGAAGGAGTCACAGAGTGACAGAATGAGGAAGAAGTGAACTGCATGTTTGTTCAAATCTATACACACTAGCCTTACCTGGCAGGTGGGGGAAAATGAAAGCAGTACCCTTCGCTCCCTTCCAAAGAAGGCAGAAGCGGGTTAAGAAGAAGCCTGTGTCTTGGAGCGGGAAACAGCTCAACTGTCTGCAAGACAGCTTTCACTCACAGCCAAAGAAGGGAACTAAACCACCAAATTTTGACAAAGTCCGAGGTTGAAAGCAGCGAAGCAACTGCGAAGACCACCACGGTGATGTAGAACAGAAAAAATATCACCTTAATTCTGTGCCAAAGAGGCAGCAAATTCTGGAGCACGCCAGTTGCATACTTGTCGCTAGAATCAGAACGATGACATGATCACTGGCTACAGTATGCCACCCATGAAACTGACAAGAATCAATGGCCGCAGTTCCCAAATGAAGAAAACGCAAGTGAGGTAGCTCCAACCCGTGTCGACGGAAAAGGGATCACAGCAACCACGGAAACCCAAATGGCCACACACACACACATAGACAGACTCAACACTCTAAGAAATTTCAACTTGCTGCAGGTCCTGCTAAATTTAGCTCACAAACTCATAAGAAGAAATTGCACACCTGCAATCCAATCCCTTAAATTCCCCCTAACACATGATGATAGACGCCCATATAGTTTATTGTCCCAAATGTATGCTTGCTACTTTCGCGTGGTGTTTCAAATGCGGGAAAACATTTTTCACCGAGCTTCAAATGTATGACTCACCTTCTCCAAAATTGGCCGCACATTGCTTGGCCTGGAAAAACCCGCGTCACACCACAGGCCGCGTAGCCCCACCCTGGACTAGCGACATGTTTCCACCCTCCAGCATTCACACGTTGCAATGGCAAATGACAGGCACGTACATGAAATCAACACAATATATAGATAGATAGATAGATAGATAGATAGATAGATAGATAGATTAGGTAGATAGGTAGATAGGTAGATAGGTAGATAGATAGATAGATAGATAGATAGATAGATAGAGAGAAAGATAGATAGATAGATCGATCGATCGATAGATAGATAGATAGATAGAAAGATAGATAGATAGTTAGATAGATAGAGAGATAGAGAGATAGAGAGATAGATAGATAGATAGATAGAGAGAGAGATATATATATACACGTATACAAATACATATATCAGCGAAGGATTGATTTCCCATTGTCATGTTTGATTACCAGAGTGTAGCGGAACAAGGCAAGTTCGGAATAGTTCGGATGATCCCTCTCGAAAACTGGGATCCACGGTGCAAAGCGAAGGATTTTCCACAAACGTATGCTCAACATCAGCGCGACTCAATTCTATTTGGATGCGAGCGAAGACAACATTCCCGGAGACACATGCATTCTTGAAAGGCCAAAAACTGTTTATATTTCAAGTCGAACACTAGCATTGCTTTACGCATATAAAGGCCAAAAGGGCAATCAACACATCCCACAAAACAGCAACCACATCTTGCGCGCCAAGAACGCTGTTAAGGCTCGCACCAATTTCCCGCGAATGTAATTTCCTCAGAATCGCATAGAGATAAACATGGAAACGTCCAAAAATGAAAGCAGTAATGTAACATGATTCACAAACATCATGATCATCATATTTTGTTTTTGAGCAACAAACAGGTAGATTCAACCCATCCTTCGGGTCAAAATGGTACACAAGTTCGGGCTCCAATCCGCACGAGCGAGGATATCCTCCACAAAACATGGTTTTTCAACGAAACATTCGGGTGAAAGAATGATGTGAAACTTCCAAGTTCTTTGAGGGACCCTTGGCATTCCGCAACACTCAAGTCTGTCACTGACCAACACAGGCACTGGTTCACTCTTTAAACACCGCTCGTCAGCGCAAGCCAGCTTCTTGCCGTAATAGTTTGCTTATTAGTATAAACAGGCTTGGCATGTTTGTTTTTGAAGAGTTTGTTGTAGGGTTTTTTGTAAAGTTTTTCCAAAGAATTGATGTTAAATTCAAAATTCTGCTTATTCATCTACATAGCATCTCCTACATCTTTTAACGTCACCTACATCATCTATATCAACTTCAGCTACATCACTTACATCATCTATACATCTCCTACATCTCTCCTAGAAGCTTCACATCACCGACATCATCTATAACCTCACCTACATCACATACATCATCTACACATCTAAACTTCATCTACGCCTTAAACATCATCTACATCTCCTACATGTCTCCCGCATCATTTACTTCACCTACTTCATCTAGATCAACTTCATCTACATCACATACATCCTCTGTACATTTACATCAACTTTTCATCCTCATCACATACATCACCTACGTCAGTTGTCACACAGGAGTTGTGACACATGAGTTGCACAGGCCTCGCTACACAGGAGTTAGCTACATCATCATACATCAGTTGTTACACAGGAGTTGGTTTACACAGGGGCTTTGACACAGGAGTTGTTGCACAGCAGTTAGTTTCCTAGTGATTTATTTGTATCTGAACTCCTTCAGCGCTCTTACTTCTGAAGATTCTATATTTTCTCTTTTGACAGCAGGGCAGCCGCTCAGCCAGGGCGTGGCTTCCGAACGTGACCCTCTACGAGATTGTGCGTGTCGGACGCCCAGACATGGTGAAATGCAAATTTTGTTTGTGCCGCAAAACACCGTCCGCGGGGATTGTGCGTGTAGGACGCCCAAACATATGTTAAAATGCGATTGGATTTGTTCGTGGGCAACCTTTTGCAGCGATCCGGGCACCCAAACGTGTGCTGAAATGCGAATTCTGTTTGTCCTTGGGCAACTGCGGAAATCGTACCGGGGGCTGACGAACGTGTGGTGAAATGCGAATGTGTATGTGCTGGAGCGACCCTCTGTGGGGATTTTTTTTCCGTGTGAGATATTCTCTCTTTGTAAAAGCCTTTGTGTCTCAAAGCATCTGTGTGTGAAAGTTTCTGTGTGTAAAAGTTGTTTTGTGTAAAGGCTTCTCTGTGTAAAATGGTCTCCGCGTAAAAAGTTGCTATTCAAAATTTCTCTGTGTAAGAGCTTCTCTGTGTAAAGGTGTCTATGTGCCAAAACCTCGCTATGTAAAGCCTTCTTTGTGTAAGAGTTTCCCTGTGTAAAAGCTTCTCGTGCAAAAGCGTCTGTGTGTAAAAGCACCTATATGTAAGCACTATTGCGTGCAAAAGCATGTGTCTAAAATCTGCTCCATGTAAAATCTGCTCTGTGTAAAAGCTTCTCTGTGTAAAAGCTTCTGTGTGTAAAAGCTTCCCTCGGTAAAAGCTCCTTTGTGTAATGGCGTCTGTGTGTAAATGCTTCTGTGTGCAAAAGCTTTTGTGTGTAAAAGTTGCTCTGCGTAAAGGCCCCTCTGTGTGTAAAGGCTTCTGTGTGTAAAGGCTTCTGTGCTTCCATGTGTCAAAGCTCCTCTATATAAAGGCTTCTCTGTAAAAGCCTCTGTGTGTAAAGGCTTCTCTGTGTAGAAGCTTCTCTGTGTAAAGGCTTCTGTGTAAACGCTCCTGTGTGTAAGCACTTTTTTGTGCAAAAGCTTCTGTGTGTAAAAGCCGCCCTATGGCCCTATGGCAAGGAATCTCTGTGTAAATCATCTCTGTGCAAGCGTTTTTTTTTGCGTAAAGTGCTTTGTATGTAAAAGTATCTGTGTGCAAAAGCATCTGTGTGTAAAAGCTTCTCTGTGTTTTTTTCCGTGTAAGCCCGCCTGCGTAAAGGCACCTGTTTGTGAAAAAGCTTCCGGGTGGAAAAGCATCTGTGTGTAAAGGCTTCTCTGTGAAAAAGCTTCTCTGTGTAAAAGCTTCTCTTTGCAAAAGCTTCTCCTGCACAAGCATCTGTGCGTAAAAGCAGCGATGTGTAAGCACTAACGTGTGCAAAAGCATCTGTCTAAAATCTGCTCCATGTAAAATGCGTTCTGTGTAAAAGCTTCTTTGTGTAAAGGCCTCTGTGTGTAAGAGCTTCTTTGTGGAAAGGCATCTGTGTGTATTTCGTCTGTGCATAAAAGCTTCTGTGTGTAAAAATTGCTCTGTGTAAAGGCCCCTCTGTGTGTAAAGCTTCTCTGGGTAAAAGCTGTGCTGTGTGTAAAGGCACCATCTCTCGGGATTATGACTGTCACTCAGGCGCCAGAACCTCCTGGGGGACAAACAGAGCATCGAACTGTGGAAATATGGCATTTGACCTACATCATCACCTACATCGTCATTCTCCATCCTCGTCATCTTCATCACCACCACCACCACCAGCATCATAATCATCACCATCATTACCGTCATCACCATCATCACCATCATCACCATCATCATCATCATTCATCCTCATGTTTTATTGTGATTTCTCTTCTTGTCTCCTCCCTCCTGCTTTCTTTGGAGCCACACTGTCGTCTAGTTTGTTTCATTGCATTCAACTCTTCTCGTGCTGCTGCTTTATGTTCACTTTTTTTCCACTGGTTGGTGGTGCCATCCTCTTTCGAAAAAAAAACTCGTCATTGGGAATCATCATCCCAAATATTGCTGAACATTAAAACGAAGTCTTAAGCTTACAACCTGAATCATGATTGATCACATATATGGGAATATTTTTTATATTTCCGTGCGAATATATATATATATATATATATGTGAAAAAACACACACATTACATCCCTGTGTTAGATATTGTAAGACCGTTAGGTAACCATGTTGGTTAAATACCCATCACTTCGGTAAATCACATGTGCCATGATATGTCATGATCCATCTTGGATGGATAAGATACCACAACTAGCCGCTACTGGCGGTTTAGTGCGGGCGCATTTGCTATCAAAGGCCTGCCGGCCAAGGCAAAGATCCAGTGGATTGACGTCACCTTGTAATCACACACGGCTATGGGAAAGCACCATTGTTGATGGGTGAGTCATGTACAAATGAGCCATGGTCCATACCTAGGTTACATTCCAAGAGGGTGAGCTACTTACTTCGTGTAAGAATTTAAAGCGCCAAAATCTTCCTCACAAACCTCCTTCACGCTCAGGAGATATTGCACGTGGTTGGAATGGTAAGCGCAAGAATAGCACTCCTGTCTTGGATGGCTACAGTCCCATCCACGTTTCATACAGTCATACACATGCAGGCGCAACCAAGCTTCATATAGGGTGTAGATCGAGCGATAAGCAGTGCCGTAGCGCTTCCAAACCCAAATGCGGTCCTGTCAATGAAAATTGTGGCGTTCCGGTCAGCCAGTGAGGTCGTCATGACTACTTGAAAATCAAGCAACTTGCGATCTTGTGTAAAAAATGTCGCGCTGAGCATTGTCGCGCCAAACCCATGGGTGTATATAAAAAAACGATCGATCGATCGATCGATAGATAGATAGATAGGTAGGTAGATAGATAGATAGATAGGTAGACAGATAGATAGCTAGATAGACAGAGAGAGAGAGAGATATTTATATATATATATATATATGCAAACATGGATGCTACCCATGTAGGGGTGATATAGGGATTGTATAATATATAATATACAGTAAGGGTTCTATCCCAACTTACAGGTCCCAGTCCTCCAGTTCCTCTTGCTCTTCTGCGATAAAATACCTGGGGACAGATGCTTTGGGGATCTTGGAGCTTGGAGTCAGACCCAAAAGATCTATCAACAAAAACCGGACAGAACTGGAATACACCAAAAAAAGTGGACTGGCTTTCCAGCAAACATATACTTGTCGATGCATGGGTACTTCAAAGTTGATTGCCACATCGCAGTGCGTTGAGGTGCAATGACAGCTTTATTATTAATTTGTTTTCTAAAGGGAATCAATTAAGTCAAATTGGCCAACCTGAGATTTTCCAAAATTAGAGATGGACCCTAAGTTTTATTACTTGGGGTATGCATGGATGGAGTGAAGCAGGGGATGCATGGATGGACACATGTATCCATGTGCGCCCGTACACACGTATAATCATGTAGATGCATGTAAAGGTGTAAAAGGTGTATGAAGGTAAATGCATATGTATCTAGGCGTGTGTGCGTGTGAGTGTCAAACCCTGTCTAAGGAAACCCAATCTTTCTGCATCAAAATAACAATCGGACAACGCATGGGGAATATATAATATATATATACATATAGATACATTTTCTGTACATATACATATATAGATATATATACATATGCAAATATATATATATATAAACATTTACATATATATATACATACATATACATATATCATATATATAGAGATATATACATACATATATACATATATATATATATAGACACATACATATATATATATATACATACATACATTACATACATATATACATATATACACATAATTTTACATATATCATATATATATAGATATTCATTATTACAGGTTAGGATCTTCAGATTTCAATGGATACCACCATCAAAAGTATGGGGGGTTGAATTCAATTCTTTCCGGTCTCCCACCTCTGCAGCCTGGACGGGAGTGCTGACCCCATTTACAAAGTCGTGCGGCACTCTTACCCTACCACACGCAACGAAGCTGTGGAAAGGGAATCTTGGCCAACACATCTGTTGTAAGTTGCGACCATAGGTTTGATGACTTTGTTGATGATGCAGTACGCAACCCCCTCACCACTTGAGGATGGATACAAGTGTGTTTCGGCCAGATACTGTCAAAGAGCTGGTCGTGACCGGGGGCGCCCGGCTGTTTCCATCGGTTTTTCCGGTATCCAGTTTTCATAGCGGTTTGATCCGGTACGGTACTTTCTGGGGTTCCACTGCAGCTGGTCTCCAGTCTTCAATTTCATCCAACGCTATACTCCAACGCAGACACTTTCCACCAGTGTTCAACGTTCACTGGTTCAAGACCCTGAAAGTTGATGGTAAGCAAGATGCAAGAGATTCCACGTTTACATGACGCCCTTGAACCTGCATACGCAACAACAATGAGTGATTCAGGCAAACCACCCTTGAACCTAGCGTAAGGCCCAAGCTGTCTACTTCTGTGTTTCGCAGTAGCAAATGTAGCCAGCAGAATTGCAAGAAGTTTTCCAAGACAAGGACACAAAGCTTCCGAAGCTTTCAATAAAAAAACAATTTTGAATAAAAAAAAACAGCTGTCTCTTTCCCTCCAGCTTCCTCTTCACTGTCTTGGTCCTCCTCAATCAAGCCTTTCCCTTCTAGCTGCCTCTTCAAGTTCTGATCCAATCGAAGATATTGAGCGTTGTTCCGAAAGAAGCAAATAGCATCATCAATGGGTCAGAGCCCACAAAGGGTTGGAGCCCCAATGAAAACCGCTGGCACTTCACCAGTGGCTTCGCATTATCCACAGAGCTCGTCAAACTTGTCTGCGACCATGCGACCAACAAGAATCGGAGAATGGCTATATAGCCCCTTGTTATTTAGATATATGTAGGTGTATTATGTGAAGAGGACGTGTACGCGCATGAGAAGGGGATTGCTATTGCGAACGCATGTGTATGTGTATGTGCATGTATGCCATTCATGTACCTATGCATGTGTATATATATATCTACACATATTTCTGCACTTATTTTTGAAAATAATAAACATAATAAAAATAATAATAATAATATATAATATGTATAATATATAATGTATATATATATATATAGATGCATCTACACATGCATGCATAATATATCTATCTATCTATCTATCTATCCATCCATCCATCCATCCATATATCTATATGCAATATCCATAGACTATAGACAAGCACGCACACACACACGTATATATATATACACACATATACATACATCTACACATACCATACCATCACATTGCAATACATTACATTACACATATATGTATATGTAGATATATATATGTATATATATATATATATATGTGTGTGAATATATATATATATGTATATATATATGTATATATATGTATATATATATATGTATATATAAATATATTCATATGCGTGTATACAGTACTGTAATTACATGCAAAGAGAGAGAGGGAGAGAGAGAGAGAGAGAGAGAGGGAGAGAGAGAGAGACAAAAAAACAAAAGAGAGAGGGGAATACAACTACGTGCATATTAACGCACTGAGTGGGAATCTTTTCAAAAGCAAGAACAGGAACACCACATGCACAAACCATCAGCCAAAACTCCTTCCAAGCCCCTGTCTTCCCTTGGCCTTATGGTAGATACACATTGATGACCCAAACATCTGGACCTGCTCCATCTCAGGCTGTTGAATCAACAGCTGTTTTGCTGGAAAGGTCTGTGTCGTGGTTCTCCAATCGCAACAAACTTCGCGCGATTTCAAGAGCACATGACATGATGGCATCCCTTCAACCGTTCTGAATATATTTTTGTGATTTTTGGTTGCTATTTGGTGAGTAAAGGGTGTTGCCCGGATACCTTGCATTACTACCCATATAATTTGACTCAACCATGTCCATCGGATATGCATACCAAGTAGATATATACACACACACATATATATATATACCAATATATGTATAAATAGGCCGGGTCTCGCTTCAACAAGTACTGAATCTCAAGCAAATACCCCACAAGGAATTCATTCCATATAAACATGCTAACACATGAGCGGCTGGTGGTTTCAACCCACCTGAACATAGTAATCATTGGCGATCATCATCCACATATTGTTAAAACATGTTGAACATAAATTACATTTATTCTTAAACCAGCAGCCAGATCGTCCCTACCATCCGTCCGGCCCAACCAGCTGATAGATCGGGTGGCTGAAGCAGCCTCCCAACCAGCAATCCACCTTTGTTCCGAAATTTGATGAGATCTGCAAATGTTGGATGTGTAGTGCCGGCCCACAGCAACAAAGGATAACAAAGGTACTACCCTCTGTAACATGGCTATGAAAAATGGGACAGCGTGTGGAGTGGTATGAAGCGATTAATCAGCTAGTACCTTCTGGCAGTTTAACAGCAGCTATTGAACATCACCATCTTAGAATCTTTAATGGGTAAACCGGCAAACCATCCATAAATAAGCAATGTTCATCCAAAAACTGTGGCTGCCTGCGATCTTACTTGAGCTCAACCTGAAACAGAAATCATGATGCCAAATCGTGTAAAGTGCAAACTGTGCTGCTAACATGATTTTGTCAATCCAATTCGTAAAAATGATAGCTGCTAGCTAAGTTTCAAATATCGTTGAATATCGTTGACTCAAACAACACACAGACTCCCAACTCCCAGGTTCCCAGATCTATGTCAAGTCACTCATGGACATGATGACACCAAGCAGGACCATGGACCACGCCAAGGTAGGAAGAAACGCATGGCAGGCTTTCAGCAACAAACGTAGACCTCGAAACAGCCTGGCCGCGACGGCAAGCGGGGCTCGGCCAATGATCAATGGATGATTTTTTGTAAACAAATGTCTGAGACATGTTGAAACCATGGTTTTGGCCAGCAACACAAAAGGGTTTCCTGCACAATGACCCATCATGATCCGCCAAGTCTGGTGAGCTAGGGATGAGCAGAGAAATTCATACCCTTTTGGGGGTCTTTAGGGCCCAGAAGGGAATATCCTGTTTGAAGTAGCTGGAAGTAGACGAATCACTACAGCAATCTATATGCCGAAGATTTTCCTGGAAGCAATGCTCAAGAAACAAAACAACCACTGCGGTCTGAAATGCATTTGCAATGCTGTACACAAACCCACACAGAGATGTATATAAATATACGCACACACACATATATTATATACATGTTTGTAGTCCTGCTCTTTTTGTCAGAACTTGGTTCAAACACTTTCCAACGACAAACGATAGCCGGATCCATGTGAACTAGCCCAAAGCTAGGATTAATTAACTTTTCTAGTTTCTATTCATGGTAGGTATTCCCCAAATATGTCCACGTTTTTCCCATGGATTGTTATGGATCCAACAACGCCGTCAGCCATGGGTGCCCTGAGTGCCCTGGCCTCATGGCACGCATGATGCGAATCGTGCGCAGCGTGGCAATGGCACGGAAGACCGTTTCGCTGACATAGCTTGGAGGCGAACCAAACAAGGTGGCAAAGAAAATGTACCTCCACAACTATCAAAATGGCTGGGAAACTTCTGGTAGCTGGGTTAGTAGCCTCCCTGTTTCAAAAAGGGAATATCTGATGGGCGAATCTTAAGCACAACAAAGCCTTATTTTCGATTATGTTGGGTTTACCATTAGAACCCCATCATCAGCAATGAGGATGGGAAGAAACCTTATGGCATGGGAAGATCATGACTAAACGGAACACGCACACACACAAACAATAAATCTGTGTGGGGTCACTAGCATGGCGGATAGTTGGATCGGCTTCTCTAATCTAATCTAATTTACCACTGGGGGAGCCACATTGAAGGATAACTGGAGTTTCCAACAAAAAGTGAGGATATGTGGGATTTAACGCACCAGGAACAACACAGAAAAACAGCAAACATGGGACACAACTACGATGATTAGTTTGAACAACAAAAGTGCCGATTATAGCCAATTGTAGCGAACACAAGTCACATTCAAAACGACAAACATGGGGATATAACCCATCAACTTGGTGAACAAACTAATGGGAAGATATTATGTTCTGCGAGAATTACAAGGGTTCGATTCAAGCAACATCTGAAGGGCTGTTGACCACCCTCCGAAATGGAACTGAAATCTGTAGTTCCTATACATTCCCACCGCATATGCGTATTATTGGTATAAAACTGTATAAAACTGTATAACATGGTATAAACATGTATGAACCACAATTGGAAGTTGTGGGTGATGGGCATCTAACCGCGTCTCACCCCACATTGATTCCTTTTCCTCATGGGTGCCATCAACCGAGTCCAAGGTGCATATCAGCCAGACTGTTGAGGACAAGTACTGTGTCGAACCAGTTGGCAAATTGATGAAGAAACTCCTGAGTCATGGCACAGTCTACCTTTCGGGAGGTTCGTTGTTGATGCGGTTTTTCTCAAAACAAAGCTATATATATATACTGTATAAGTTGATATAAGATGGGACCATGCCCATTTACAATCGCCTGGCACCAACGTTCTTCCGTGATGTCTGCTGCTGGTTTGAGACAATCAATCGATGGTCTTCATTCCAAATAGAGAGCTACCAACCATGGAAACCAACCAAATTTGCGATTGTATGCTTACTAACTTACAGCATTCCCCTGATTATATGATCTACCCACTGCTAAACCAACATAGCGAACTGGAAAATCACCATCTTTAAGTTCGGTAATTCAACATAAATCAACGAACTAAAATGGGCCATTGCTTCAATAGCAAACTGTAACAAATTACCAGAGGGTACTTACCTGATCCATTTTAGTTTCGGGAATCGGAGCGGCCAGTTCCCTCCCAACCACCATCTGATCTGAGGCACCCATCGATCGGCGTAGACGCGCAAGAGAAGCTCGATCAGAAACAAGACTTAGAGCATTGGGGTTGGAACAACTTTGTTTTTTGGTTCCTTCAATTAGTAACTTAGTAACTTCAACCATCATTTTTTCGGAGTTAGATTCAGAAAAAAACACACTCTTTACCATCAAAATCCATCACATATACAGGTTTCCTCTACTTGTTTTTCCCTTTAATAACTTCAGATCAGTTGTGAGCATTATGAAAGCTGCCATTTCTGGGATTTGCTGATTCACTGTTCAATTGGTGATATAGAGATTCTTGCAAATACCCTACAGGGGAAATACTTTCAGGAGGAGGCTGAAATTTGAAAAGACCAGTAAGAGCATGAAGCAATACTTTCCAGGGAACGTTTCTGTAAGTATTTTCATACATGTATTTCCATGTATTTGCCAGATATACAGAAACACCTTTGATGAGCGGCCCTTTGATCAGTAATCTAGGTGATTGAATGCTTTATGTAAGGCAATTTGAATAGAACAAGAAATATTTGGATGAGATCATGAACAGTGGGGATAGAAAACAACCAACCTTAGAAGGAACCACCAAATCTATCCAAGTCAGAGAATAGTTCAACACAAACTCTGCATCACGCGGATAAGGCTTATTGAACCAGGAAATCATTGAACAAGTGTCAATTAATGTTCAAGACTCGGTAATGAAGAACATAAAACATATTGCAACCTTTTCAAGGAAGGCTGATCACAGACGGGCGAGATATCCACTGGGATTGTGCCAATGTTCAAACGCGCGCCCTAAATATCACGCTGATGCTGCTTTATTTGCCGAAGAGTGATGCATCAATGGCCAACTATTTGTCTCTATAACTACTAGTGGCGTTTCAATGTTCCCAAGGCCAGCAGGCTGGAGCTACTTGCAATCCTACAAGTATCTGCTTGATGGTTGAGCCACGTCGAGCCATAATGAGCCATACATTTCCGGCGAATCTGCAGTTATCCTTTCGCAGGGATAAATTTCCACTGATCGGAATGGGATGATCGAAGCCGCAGCCGGAGATTTCTATCTTTTTGGGCTTGCTCTTCATTTTCCTTTTTAAACCTGATACTACACTACACCCTATGGATCCGCATGCTACCTGAGGTACGGAAACCCCTAAATCACAATCCACATATTTCCTCAAAAGGTACTTGGCCATAGGGACATAAAGATCACTACGGTTTCTTCCAAATGCCCCCTGGATGGCCGCGAGCCCAGATGCAGCTGAACACCATCTCCGTCCATCTAATGGCCTGTACGAGGATGAAGATAAAAATGATCTACAAATGGTGCGTTTTCCACATCTCTATTGGTTTACCCCGGGGTAGTGCTTTAACCAACAAAAACATATTCCATCATATTCCCACCAGATTCCCCCAAATGAATCCCAATGATAGATTGACCACACGGAAACAAGAAACAACATGTGGCAACTCTAAGTTGTTCCCATGACGTGTTGTTTTTCTGAAGAAGGCACCCAAATAAATGCTTCATTCCTGTCGAATACAATAGATAAGTAGAAACATGATAGATAAAGAGAAAACGTTTTTGTCTTAGCATAAAAACAAATAAACACACACACACGCAAATTATATATATGTATATATGAGTTACATGAGATTTTATGAATAAATAATGTGAACAACATGCACTGAATAACTAAATAAATAAACAAATCAAACATATTTACATGAAAAAACGTTTCTCTCAAGAAACAGGGGAAGCACAGAAACAGGGCAATGTTTCGGTGTTGTTTCCTGAGGTGACTGGGATCCCTCATGATCCAGTATCATCAAAATCCAATTGGTCCCATGAAGTCAATGGGAATTTCAGGCTCCTAAAATGAAGGTACGTTAGTACCATATTTCTGGCCATATTTTGTGGTGATATTCCCTGAAATTTAGGCCTGAAACATAGGCCACACATATATGGAAGGCACCTCCAAGAAATCGGTTCCTGACATGGCCATGGATGAAGTTTCACTACATGTGGTACCCTCTGGTAAACGTTTACATAACTATGGAAAATCCACCCATTTTTCATGGGAAAATTCACTATTTCTATGACCATGTTCAATAGCAAACGGTTAGTTTACCAGAGGGTACACCCAATCATCCGGGGACACCATCCCTTGACATCTCCGCCAGGATGCCAGGAGAGGATGTGGCTGCAAGCCAGGGATCCCCATCTCCGCGCCCAGATTATCTAAGAGCGCGATGGTCCAATGTCGCAGGGAGGGATCTTTATGAAAAAAATGAGATCATATTACAGTAATATAATATAATGTTATACATATATATATACATATGATTATATATGGAAAATGAATGGTATCTTTCTGAATGGAGACCATAAGCAAGAAGTAAAACAAACATAATGGGAAACAATAGGATTTCTGTTGATTTTATTAAGTTAACTTAACGGATCATATTCTGAGATAACGCCCCAGGACGGAATCGCGAAGTGGTTGAGCGGCCTTAACAAACTTAATCTGGGCGGCCACCTTGTAACATGTACAAGTGCATATGTGTTATTTCTTGCACACACACACACACCTGCAAACACATGCATGTTTGCAAAGTACGTACAAATGTAGCTGAAACATGCCTATGTATATGTATATGTATGTCTATGCATGTGTATATAAATAAATATATATATATATATATATATACATACAGTATGGCGGGAGAGACAGAGAGAGAAACATTCCGAACGGTTCTCGGTATGGATCAATTTCGGATTCAACAGCTGGGCCAATTCCGCGGTGTAACTCGTCCAAGCGTCGTCCTTCCCATTCCAGTTCCCAACACCTCAGGTCTTTTCCCGAAAGTGTCACCAGGATGTGGGGTGGACGTAAAACGCAGAATCTATATACACTGCCTGTGTAACAAGAAAGCCGGGCAGGGGATTCTCATGTAGCCCAAAAAATACTAAATGTATGACTGTAGCTGGAGCCCCGGGTGACAACTTCAAGCGTCACCCATAGATTGGTGAATAATGCAGGGTCCTGGTTTTCAATGGGATAATTCGGAAAATTGGAACCCCAGGAAATGCAGGAGGATCAACTGGCACTCAGTTGGCACTAAGTGGATTATCAATAATTATCCTGAATTTCCGAAGTGGGTTTTTACCAAATCATGTCAGTAGCATATATCAAAACCTATAATAGCTGAGAACCCCATGTCCTCAGGTGAAGCATATTGGGCATCTGATTTCCAAGTCTCTGTTTCTTAAAGTCTAAAAGGCCTCCAAATATCTGGAGCATGTTCAACCCAAAACCTAAATTCAAATCTGAAAATCCTGTCCACTGCATATCTTCGCTGCAAAAACAAATGACTTTTCCAAGCCTAGGTCAAGTACTAGTACTAAGTACCCATGTTATGCGCCACGCTGGCCCCATGGTGCCCACCCACTGGTCCTGAACCATTGTTTGATCAACCTTCTGACCTCCAAACAAGTATGATGGTAGAAATTGTTGAAACCGTGATGAAACTTAGCTGGACAGGCCGGACATGACAAATTTCAACAAAAACGCATTTGGGATGATTCTGCAGAAACCTTCATGTGTTTTATATCCGGGAATTTCCCATAATGTGGTTAAAACAATAATAAACCATGATCATCCATGTTCCCAAATCACCACTTTTATGTGGTATGTTTAGGGTATCGGTTTTGGTGGGAGTTGATCGAATGTTTACCATTCCCATGGGATGAATCCGGGCGACATGAAGAAGAAGTTCAAGGTGACCAGCAACCCAGCCGCCTGGTCCAAGTGCCTAGGTGCGGTAACAGTCGGAACCGGCAACTCTTTCAGCTACGATATCTATAGAATGATAAGAAGAACATAAAACTGATAATTGGTAGCTATATTCATAGCAGCATGTTTTTGATTTATTATAAACATATATAAATATATACTGCATTGTCTGCTTTAAGAATAACCAAATAAGACATACACAATGACGGTGAAATAGTAACATAGATATATAACGTCAATAACATAGATATATGCATATATAAATATATATGTATAATTATATAATGCACGTATTTGCTTCAACACACATAAGTCAGACACACACACATATATATATATATATGTATGTATGTATGTATGTAAGTATGTAAGTATGTAAATATGTAAGTATGTAAGTATGTATGTAAGTAAGTAAGTAAGTATGTCTGTCTGTCTGTCTGTCCGTCTGTATGTATGTATGTATCTATGTATGTATCTATGTATGTATGTTTGTATGTATGTATGTATGTATCTATGTATGTATGTATGTATGTATGTATCATAATATGAAATAATATATACTCTCTCTCTCTCTCTATATATATATCCTTGCCGGAGAATCGCAAATCCATGAAACTTGAGATGCACCTCCTAATTGGTAATAGCCACACAACTACAAGCCAGGATTGGGATTTTGATGGGATGCTAATAGGATAGAAACATAAAGTGGGCAACCCAAGATATAACAAACCTACCATATGGGGATGATTTATACCACCCTTATATGGTGTTTTTTGGGATGGCTTCTTTTTTGGGTTACCACATTAATGGAGTTTTATGTGATTTGATGAGGCAAACTGTCAAGCCGAGCCACTTTCGCAGCCTTCCATCCGTTTTAAGTGCAGTGAGCGTTGATTGGTGCCGCAAATCCTCGTCCTGAAGCATTTCCCCGCCAGGGGAAACATTCAATTAATGTTGCGTGTTGGTCGGCTCTGATGTATGTGATGCATGCACTAATCCTCCAAGAAAGAGTTGACGAGCACAGATTCAAAGTAAACCCCAGTACTCATGGTAAAAGATTTTGTTTCATTTGCATTTGAGCCTACATTTGAGGGCAGAAAAGTGACATCAAGTGATGCCCCTGGTGTCATGACGTGAGCTGTTTTTTGATAGTGCAAGAATCTGGCGTCTTGTCGCTTGTCACTTCTGGGAAAGGCAAGTGAAAGCTCAAACATCTGCAGAATATAATATAGGGTATAATAGCTGGCTTCGCAGAACATTTACCGTCATGTTCAACAATGTGGTATGGTTTGGTATTAGGAACAGCCTCATCCTGTGCAAGATTTTGACGTCCAGCCACGGCAGCAAATTCAACTTACAAGCTATGACGCAACTAACTATGTACATGTATAAGAAAATACGCCACATATCATACAGGATGGGGTTGTGAGTTGGCTTACAAGCCATTATAAACATCAATAACTATAGTTTTATCTACCGTAAACCATAGAATTCAGCCACTTTTTTTAGGCAACTGAACGCCATCGACTGAGGGCCACATGGGGCCATATATCATATAAATGAATAACTTTCTGGGTGATGGATTCGGGCTGGCCCAGCTCAATGAGCTAAAGTTGGGCCATTCAAAGCACAAACAAAACACCAATGCTTGCCATTATTCAATCAAACAACCACGCTGCAACACATATGTTTGGATTTGTTTGGCCTGTTGTAATATATATATATGTGTGTTTTGACATGTGTTTATAAATGGTAAATATGTAAATATATATATATATATGCAACCTTACTTAGCAGTATGGTATTTTATTCATATACAGATACAAAACCATATCATATAAATATTGGTTATATTCACCCCAGTCCGATAGCTGGGAAATCCTCTATAAATTGGAAGTTTTAATCGGATAATCATCGAATTTATAAATGGACGGTTTCCATCATGTTTGATTGCCGGGGGACATGTAAATGTAGTTACATACATGTATATATATATATATATATGTGTGTATGATCTATATAATATACACATTGTATATACAAAGTATCCCCCCCGAAAAAAGAAAGAACACGTTAACCTATCAACGTTTCAAAAAAACTTGTTCACCATTTGAGTGGCTATCTTCTTGGGGGCTGCTATAGATATATGATATATGATATATATATATAATACATATCACTGGGAATGTAAAGGAATGTGAAGGATTTCGCAACCAGCCACAGTATGTGTTCCTATGGTTTTCCTTTGGTCTCCTATTGTTTTCCTATGGTTTTCTAGGGGTGTCCCATGGTTTTCTAGGGGGGTCCTATGGTTTTCTAGGGGTTTCCTATGGTTTTCTAGGGGGTTCCTATGGTTTTGTAGGGGTTCCTATGGTTTTCGTATGGTTTTCCTATGGTTTCCTTTCCTATGGTTTTCTAAATGTTTCATATGGGTTTCCTATGGTTTTCCTATTGTTTTCTAGGGGTTTCCTATGGTTTTCCTAAGGTTTGCCTCATGATATTCCAAGAACATTCCAATGTTCGCAGTGTTTTTGTGCCCAGCTGCCATTGGAAGGAGTGTTGAGATCCCATGGGTAATCGCCTCGCTCCAACCTGGTGGATTCTTCACCAAAGGTCAGCGAAAACATCGGTGATTCGAAACAGAATGCACCATAGTGTAACATATTAAAAATATATAGTACCTATGGGTAAATAATAATTCTAACATAATAATAATGTAACATAGTAATTTGTACCTATAGGTATGATCATATTAAAACCAATTAAAATATCGTGAGCAGCAATTATTTCATATATTTTTGGGGAATTCGATTCGCGCAGTGGCTGAGGTGCTTATATACCAGCTATGCAGCTATTTCTTGAGGGAGTCCATGACGGCTTCCATGAAGAGAAACACTATGATACACCTGTCATGTGTTTGAAGTAAGAAAACTTACCGCAAAGGAACAAAACAAAGAGTGGCAGAATTGTTTGTTGAACTGTGGATGGACAGAGCCCAGTCAAACAGTTGGGATTCCTGTTGGGATTCCAGCAACACTGGGACTCTGGGCAGGGGGCTTTATCTGCCCCGGTTCGACAGATGTTCAACCATGTTCATATATTAAAACTGGTAGCAGCATAAACAAATCACAAAAAACATCGGAAAACATACGCACAAGAAAACAACACATATATTCAACATGATTCAACAATCATCAAAAATAACAAACAATCACATGCATTTTCCACATTCATGATATCAAAAACAACCCCCATCCATTCATATGGTGTCCAAATGTAGCACCTGCACCTATTGCAACATTGTCGGGTATCAGGTATGGAGCCTGCTAGTTTGGGCAAACTTACAGAGCAGCAAAACATCCAACCTCTGAAATCATCCGAAGATCTGAACATATGCCTCAAAATGTTTTGACTGGTTGGTGGTTTTAACATGTTTTAACCATCTTGAAAGATATGAGTCAACGGGAACATGGAAAAAATGTTTGAAACATTTGAGACCACCAACCATTTTAAGGATGTTTGGAGCCAAGTCACTGGGAGAACCAGAGCCACCATAGAGACTTGGAGACAGCTGTCGGAACAACTTGCTCCTGACGCCCTGGCGTCAGGTTGGAGGGATATCCCGTCACGGTATGTCACGGTCTCATGGTCCTTTTGGTTGATTCAACTACAAATACCTAGCGGACCTAGCCAAAACAATAGCTGCTTAGAACAGAGAAAAACACATGTTACCCAGTTTTGTTGGGCCGTGTGCCAGTAAAAAAAATATAATTTAGATATGTGCACGTAACATCACGTAATTAATTAAACTATACCTGTCAGCATTCACACGTTTCTTGATGGTTCCAGCGTTGGCACTTGGAATCTTTGGTCGACAGCTTTTAGTTGACTTGGATCGAGATTTCATGAGATTTCAATGCCAAAAGTCAGGGAATCTGATGTCAACCCCGGAGGGGGTACCGAACTTTAGCGGCACAGGATTGCTGCTCTGAGGGAAAGCCTTTTTTCCCATCGAGGGTTTGTGAATTCAAGGTTGGCATGATCAATCATTTTCAAAAGTCTTGCATAATTCTCCTGGGAGGTAGCAATAGTGCGTGGCAACTGGACAATGACTGATTAAATCCTTGCGATCAAATTGCCTAAGGGGTTGCTAACCACTGTTACTACCCATCAACCGTATATAGAGTATATAACAGTATATACTCCCTTTCAAAATCATCATCTAAATAGTAGTAGATTTTGGAACAAACTCCCTTCTAGAGAAGATTGTACCCACCCACTCCACTGAGCACAATCACTTAAAGATTGCCTCTGGTGAAGTGACGCGCTGGTCTGAAGGGCCACCAGCTGACATATGATATGCACATGGTGGAGGAAGTCATCATGAATGCCCACTTTTGATGTGGAAATTCAACTATAGTGCCGTCAACTCTTCCGTTGTCTGTTGTGACTCCCTACCAAAATCTACCAAAATGATTTGGAGCTGCTTCGTCTTTTTTCCCACGAAACATGAGTTGCCATTCATTTTACAGCTTGCCAAAAGTCCCAGAAGTGGAATGAAGCTTGAAAATTTCTAGATAAAAATCGACAAACTTCCGCCAATTCTGCAACATCAATTTTGTTGATGGGGCAAATCGCATCAAATTTCCGCCACTTCACTTTAACGACATCGGTGCCCCACCCCAGTTGCGTTATTTTATTTTTGTCGCCTCCGTGTCCAGAGAAGATTCACCTTGACCACTCACACTCACCTGGATCGCCCCAAAGAAGAAAACCATGGAAACCACCAAGAACTCTTGGATTTCTGCACAAAGCTACCATTTTTTACGTGGTTTCATCAACAATACTGTGAGTAAATAGTGATTGAACCAACATACGTGTTTAAAATTGTTTAACTGTATAAATGTCGACAATAAGTTTCTGTTAGTTTATCAATCCAGCAACTGTTGGATTCATGGTGCAGCACAGATGAATGGGTGAAACTAAATCAACTTAACACTGGGAGGACACATTGCGAGTGGGTAAAGGAACCTCTTGCAACAGGGATATACATTGTAGTTGTGCAATGTTATAAAGTTGACCAATGTTTGAAATTTAAAATTTAAAATGTTTGGTTGATATGTGATTTCAATATATTCACGTGTGTGTTCTTTTAGTAGGCGACCCAAGACATCGCAGGGACACCACTTGGGTTGCAAACCAGGTAGCAACCACGTGCTAAGTTCAAGAATTATTCAAAATGACTCGCTCAGATTCGAACCACTTGAGTTCAACAAAAGCTCTTGCGGATCTTGATTGGAGAGCTCCTATGGCACATGCGCTATTGGCCAAACCCATTGTGGATTGCTATTTCAATGGGCCATGATGAGTACGTTTACTATGTTTACTGCTGATCTTATACAAACCCCAAATCGTAACTTGTGAAACTGGCCATAGTTCATGGGTTGCAACCCACTTACTATACCCATTCAGCATCAGCTAACTAAACTAACCATGGCCCATGAAAGGGCTCAGCTGGGCATGTCCAGTGCAAGCGCTACTTCCCACCTCTCGCGATTCGCCCTTCTCATCTAAAGGCGGGGCCACGTCCTCCGGCAGTGGCCAAACTACTCAAGGGTTCGAGGTTTCTGCCACAAATCATCGTAGAATGGCAATTTCTTGTTGCAATCCACCTTAAATCATTAAATCCACCATTTTTCTTTAATAAATCCTAGTAGTTCACCATTTTCACTGGTAAAATCCAATGAAACATATCCTCTTGACTCGTGCACATCGTTCATGTGCTCATGAAACCAAAACATTGAATTTCTTAATCTTCGGGAGAATCATCAGCTCCGACTGAGGATTCCTTACTCAGTTGCTGAGTGCAAACAATGAAAAGGGTCTTGCAAGCATTCACTAAAAGTCGCAATAATCACAGAGTTCGTTGAAGTGAAATGTACAATCTTTTTGTGCTGTCCCATCCGCAGTCCAAAGCAACTGTTCCCCAACCAATTCTTGGAAAGAGCAAAAGCAACGGGTTGGGAGTTTCAACAAGTCCTCAAAATGTAACATCAAACTATTTATTCTATAAGGTGCCAAGATATCCCAGGTAGAATTTGTGAAACGACATATCGATGCCAGTTGATATGGGGTCAAAATGTTGCTACCCCAATCTTGACCCGACCCAGTGACCCACGCTCCTTGTCTGTCTTTGGAGGATCCTCGGTGTGAAAGCATGGCCGACAAACCCATCATGGCCAAAAGAAACAACCCAAAACGAGGACTGAAACCCGCAAATTCGGGATCCAACTACTTAACGATATAAATGTGACTGACCAACAACAAACGATCATAAACACACGATCGAAAACAACAAACAATCATAAACAAATAATTGCCTGGCCCGTGCCAGGGTGGAAGTTTCGAAAAACATATAAAACCACTACGGGAAGAACATGGCCTATAAAGATATTTTTAAGATGCAAAAACCATGAAGTGTTGAAGTTGTGAGGTGCATCAACCAATGAGCAAACGGTGGTTGAGATGCCAACGAAATGACATGAAAGAAACCATGCACAACTGCCTGAATGAATCAATAAATCGATGAATCAGTGAATGCATGAACAGTGAACATGAACAGTGAACCACTGAATCAATGAGTCAACGAATCAATGAATCACAATTCATGCAATGAATCGACGAACCAACGAAGCAATGAACGAACGAATGAATGGATGGATGAGTGAGATACTTAAAACAAAAAAAATCGTCACTGTGCGACCTCGCTGATTTTACACGGACTGTCTCTGAGAACTTGCTGATCCGGGTGTCGCCAGTTCCACAAGGTCAGGTCCTTGTGCCATATTTTTTTCCGCGTCGAAGAGTAAACCGTATTTATGTATAATATACATGTATATGTATATTATATGTATAAAAAAAGGAATAATATATATATATATATATGTATACTATATATATATAGAGAGAGAGAGAGAAGCACCTATAACTTACAAGTACACGTGATGTTTCTTTGTCGATGGGGTCACAGCCCCGATCAGGCTTTGTCCATATATGGAGAGTTACAAGGAAGGCCTATCCCGTCCGATTCCTTGTATCCGCAGCCCGGCGATTCACCGTCTACTTCAAGGCACGTATTGCAAGTTCAGCAAACCTTGGTGTTTTGCTGATCTGTGAAATCAACATGGTGGAAGATGATAACATCACATAAAGATCTATCTAAGTCCAAACACATCCAGCATCCCGCAAAACGTAACATCTCAGAGAAAATGAGCAACACATAGAATTTAATCTAAACATGTCCGCCCCTAGTACCAATTGTTCACATGTCTTCCGTTATAACCCCCAAACACATATAACCTGTGGGGGCAATCATCGTTTTCCAGGAAACAATCTAGGAAATATGAATACATAATATAGTTTTTTGCGCAAAAAAAACACATTACACAGATATGTTTACAAAAACATTTGAAAGTAGGACAAATGACTACAGCACACAATCATGCAGCACATGCACGATAACAATACTTGCTTTATAAAGTGAACTGCAACTAAGAAACATGGAAGCACAGCGTGAAAATCAAACAACCAACTCACCAACCCCCCAAATATACTAGGTCTGCCCCTGGCAAATCCATGTAAATCCAACTACACCCAAACACATCCTTCAAAGAATCCGTCAAGCATTGTGCACGTGACGTCACGTGACAATTCAATGTGATTCGCAAACCCAAGGCATAACCTAGTTATGTTCACCAACTTAGCATTCACGACGGGCACCCATCACCCGAATCACCCACCACACAAATATGTATATATATATATACATATGTAAATATATATATTATAAATATATATCTATCCCCACAAGGTGCTACACAGTGATTGGAGTTATTTGCACCAACCTAGCTATTGCTTGGAGGCAAAACCTTACGGTATATGGTTTATGGCAGTTATGGTCATCCATCTCATACTGGGAATTCTTACAATGGGCATCAGTGATAATACCATACATTGATCGTTTATCGATGACTATCCCATATACTTTCCCAACTGTAGAATGTTAGTAAGGCAATAGTTGAACCATCCCCAAATATACCACAAATATCCACATTTGTGGGTTGTATATGGTTGTATAAACATGTGAGCGCCCATGTATAAACCATCAATCAATCATCAATCCATATGGGTGGTAACCATGATTGCTTTACTGTCCCATTACTGTCCCCATCATATCCCAATGATCCCAATAAGTCAACCCAGCAACTGGTGCCACTCTCAGACCCTTTCATGGAGTCTTCTGACGCAACACCTATTACGCTCTCAGCGTCGTGGCCCATCGTGTACCTTGGGAGGGCAATTTTTAATGGGTTTCTTGGGAAAATCTGCGGTGGAAATATCTTGAAATCAGATGAAATGAATGTAAATCATACCCTCTGGTAAACTAACATAGCTATTGACAATGGCAATTTATAGTGGATTTACCCATCAAAAATGGTGATTTTCCATAGTTATGTTAGTTTACCAGAGGGTAGTTTTCATGGTTTTCACCCTGACATCTTGGATTTTCCCCATCCAATTCGGGAAAATTTGACTTCTCCTGAGAAGGCAAAATTGAAGACCCCAACCTACCAAGATCACGGGATGCTTGATTTTTTTGATGTTTCATTTCAAATCCCATGGGAAAATCATGTACCAAAGTGTTTCTTGGAATGATTTTTGGATGCGTTTTGATTGCCATTGGACATACAATCTACCCCCCCAAATATCCCACATGCCCATTTCAATAAAGAACATTCAACACATTGAAACAACCAATGTATTTTGGGGTACTCTTTTTCCAAACAAAACCACTTGTATTTGAAGCTAATTTTATTCATTGCTTGTAATCTTCAACATTCGTAAGGGACATGTAATCTTCAAAAAAAAATAGGAATCCTAAAAAACATACCCAATCGTAACTTGGCGTAAACCAAGCAGCGCTTAGCAGCGGGTAATCAATGTTGCAACCCCTCTACCACAGCTTTGCACATGCTGTATACAAAATACGGTAAATATATTGCAAATATATGGCGTCTGAAAATAGAGTACCCAGTTTACCCCAAAAACAAACATGTGTTCAAAACAGTGGCAGAGGTAGAAGGCACACGCTTTTCATCCGAGGCGAGCTGGCACAGGTAATGACGGGCAGCTGTTACACACGGCTGCGGATGTGGTCAACTCAAATTGCTGATACTGG
>Ga0126342_10003172_pt1 | contig 26872 bp, 23 predicted proteins | sample Cyp1metagenome_FD_92528 | JGI IMG/M metagenome (GOLD analysis project Ga0126342, IMG submission 92528) | Coral microbial communities from Lord Howe Island, Old Settlement Bay, Australia - Cyphastrea 1 metagenome | ecosystem: Host-associated > Invertebrates > Cnidaria > Coral ...
TAATATAATAAATTATATATATTATATTATATTATATATTATATTATATATTATATTATATATTATAAAATATATTATATTATATATTGTATTAAACATATTTTTATATATTTTATATATTATATATTATATATTAAATATTATATTATAAATAATAAATTTTGTTAAATATTAAATATGAAATATTTTGATTATATTATATTATATTATATTATATGATATTATATAATTTTATTTTATATTATATTATATTACATTATATTATATATATGTATATATGATATTATGTTTATTATATATATATACACATATATTAAATATATATATATATATAATAATACATAATAATAATAATAATAATAATATATATATATATATTAAAATATATTATCCATCATTCTACCATGAATTTTGTTGCTTAAATCCCCATTCAAGTCGCTGAAAAATTCCATGATTGATGGTGATTTATCAAATTTCATCACCATTTTGTCATGTTTTTAGGGTCATGCCCCAGCTTGGCGCCAAATCACAAGGACTTCCGGCCAGCCCCAGCTCTCTGCGGCGCTTCCCTCCGTTGCAGCGACACACCATGGGCCGCCGCGGCAGGCGCGGCAGGCGCGGGGCGGCTCGGAGTCCTTAGAATGGTGGTTTCAAAGTTTCCAAAAAGTGGCAACAATTGAAAGACCACTTTTGTTTCCATGAAATGACAATGTCAAAACATGTGTGGTCTTTCAATTGTTTCCATTTAATGATCTTTCTCATTCTGAAGCACAAATGCATGATTTGCTCAAGTCGATGAAGCTTTAAGGGTGGTAGCGGGTCACTAATATTGATATAAATTGATATAAATCGATATAAATCGAACATTGTTATTGAGAAAGCAGAACGATATAATTGAAATCTTGAGCTCTGAAAACAGTGAACATGAACTGAGAAGCTCTAGAAGACCGTCGTATTTGTTTATCTTTCCTGTACCTATTGTGTACATTGTACATCATCGATCATCAGTATATATTCATATAAACAGTATTGTACAATAACCAGTAGGCAGTCAAAACACACGTATTCCTCCGGTGAAACTAGAACTTGGTTTATCAGCACATCTATAAGTGATCTATAGCTAGTTAGGGAATGTTAGGGATATATTCAACTGCTGTGAATGCGCTTTGGGCCAATCACCTTTGTAGCTTGGTTTTGGATGTTTTGGATGCAGTCGGACATGGCTCATCTTCTCACTGAAAGAAGCTGTAGATCCGGTTAAACCCTCCTTGTGTGTTTGGATCCTTTATTCACGCCTACTGTGGTAAGGGATGGTAAAGATCTAAATGACTTGCTGCAACTCTAGACTGCATCTAATTAAACAACAATTCGACATCTTTCTATTCTACATCCCTGACTACATCACGTGTTTATGGCTGGGCAAATCTCTGCTGCATGGCGATTTCAACTGATGATGGATTGCTCATCCAATACCACCATATTTTCGCTGATTAAATCACCCATTTATATCCCATTTATAGCATATATATATATATCAACCCCAAAAAAGTCAAACAAATAATGACATAGAACAGTTGGACATCTGCAAATTGTAAGGGACATATCATCTATATAGACCATCCTGGAAACTATCTGAATCTTGGGGTTTCCATATATTTATATCCCAGTATTCTCCCTTTCAAACAGCTTCACAGGCACGGCCGGATTCGAAGTTCCGCTGTGGCAGACTTCTGAAGTGCAGATGAAAAGCTTCGGCTCCAACCATGGGACCGAAAGATGGACATGGCGGGAGAGATTCCGGCATGGATTAATGTAAGGGGTTTTAACCATTGGATTGCTGGGGATGTAACATGATGTAACATGGTCAACAAAAACAGCAACTATGATGATCAATGGATTGACTTGAGCTGATTCAAGGGTTTTTATCCACAAAAACCATGGGTTGTTGCAGCCGGTGGGCATGACATTGTCTGTTCACTGCAATATTATCATGAAATGCTTGTCAATGGATTGATTTCAGACTGGTTTTGCTCACAGATGCATGGGTTTCCTGTGACTTGTTGCCATCCAATTCAGGTGGTTGGAAACCAAGGCCGCATATCAGCTGGGTGGTACCTCCATCTATGGCATCCCCACCAAGGTTGATCCTGAAGGGAATCCTCATCCGCAGTGTCTGAAGATGGGGTACCACCAGCAATTTGGGTGGGGAAACTGGTGAAGCATCAAATCTTGGGGTACTCTATGGTATCCTATCTGATTGGTGGTTTCAACCCCTCTGAAAAATATGAGTTCGTCAGTTGGGATGATGATTCCCAATATATAGAAAAACAATCCAGCCATGTTCCAAACCACCAACCTGCTAAAAAATATCATTCGAAGATCTTTTCGGAGAAGCTGCACCACATGGCGGATCTGATGATTTTCAGCTCAACTTCTGCAACTTATTCAGCTACTAAGATGTTTTCATGAAAGTCAGGCCTGAGGTGATAGTGATACTCTTGGAATCTTAGAGGCCTCAATTTTTTTGTTAAACCCATCTCAGCTGATCGCAGTCCTCGCAGTCCACACCTTTTCCGCCGCAAAGCGCCACTTCACGGGGATGATCAATCCCCACTTCTCCGGTGGTTCTTCGGATCAAGAGGGTTGTTCACCATCAAAACCTATGATGGTTTACTGACCATTAAGGATTTAATTCATTTTAAATCCATGTCTTCCTGGTCACATTAGCATTAAGAATTAGCGCTGGTAATGTATTAGCAGGATAGGTATCACTAAATTTATGGTAATCGATAGATTCATGGTAACATTACTAAATTTATGAACTTCCTGCTACCCCCTGGTAATTTAACATAGCTATTGAAAATGGCCATTTATAGTGGATTTACCCATTGAAAATGGTGATTCTCCATATTTATGTTAGTTTACCAGAGGGTAATTCTAGCACCCTCCTTTAAATATCCGAAGTGGCCATCGTCATGGTCACAACTCACTTCGAGCTTCTCCGAAGCTGGGAGGACCTCGCAGTGATACCATTGGCGACGGTACTCTCCAAACCATGCACTGGTGGAAGGTTGACTGATCCCTGTATATATTCAATTTGTGTATATTAATGCTAATTATCTTTGTAAATAGTCAATTTGTGTATATCAATGCTAATTATCCCTGTATATAGTCAATAAGTGTTAATTATCTCATAGTATAAACTTCCAAGTTCATCACATAAAAGGGTACCCAATGGAAGCTGGAACTCATACGATATCTTTCCAAATCTACCAGGTCAGATGTCGTCTGAAAATGACCCCTACATCCATGTCCTATAGCAGTTAATCATGTTCCATCATCCTACCCCATGTTCCCTATATTAATCTCTATCAATTCCTATCAATCCCTATTACTTGTAATCCCTATTAACAATAATTAGCCATGATTATTAATATTAGCCATCATTTGATTCCTTATTACCTATATTAACCCCTATTATAAATTCCCTATATTAGCCCCATATTTATCCCATGATTCTGTTGATATTTCAATCAGACCCAGATGGCTGGGCCACCAACCCATGACTTTCCGAAATTCCTTCACCTGCTTCTTTGCTGCCTTCGAAGCCTGGGAACGTGTGGAGACCGCCCGGTTCTTTCCCAGGTCCTTTTTAGGCACAGAAGCAGAAACACCATATGCAAATACTTCATGTAACAGGTTATGCATGTTGTTTATCTTGTTGATGTTAGTATCATAATATATACTAGTATATATATATAAATATCCCGGGTGGACACAAGGAAGTGAAGAAACTGGTAGAAACACTGGAGGTGGGGGCAAAAACAATCCATGGATTCCATGGTAGTGCCAGGGGGAATTATCCCGGTAGAGATTGTCCTACCATCTGGTGATTTAACATAGCCATGGAAAATCCCTCATAAATGGAGGTTTCAATGGGAAAATCATCTATAAATGGGCCATTTTCGATGGCTATGTTAAATAACCAGAGGGTATCTTTACTGGCTAAATCCCCATATCAACTTGAATTATCACTGTACAATAGTCAAGTGCAAACACTATCAAATCATCATCTTACAATCTGTGAATCCCAGTGTGTCTGGTTGAATCCTGTTCATGTCTGAAACATCGTCAAATCCCCATGATGGGTTAGATACCGGTTACGATACCGCCGAACAAACAGAACAACTAGTAGGCTGCTACTTTTTTTTTTGATGGGCGTACTATCATATATATATATATGTATGTATATGCAGTGTATATATATATATATTTATATGCAGTATATATATATATATAAATCAATGGTCCTGCTGTTAAACCCCTTGCTGAACACACAAGGCGGTCAACCGCATCCCACCAGCTGGATGTAATTCCTGCGGTCGACGAAATCCTCAGCCGCCACCTGACAGATTTTGGGGTCCGAACAAAAAAAACAAAAATAGGAAAACCATAGGAAAACCATAGGAAAATGGTGATTTAACCACTATAACCAACAATAATAATAATAATTATAACTGGTTGGTGGTTTCAACCCCTCTGAAAAATACTAGTCAGTTGGGATGATTACTCCCATTTTTTTGGGGAAAATAAAAGCCATGTTCCAAACCACCAACCAGATTATCATACAGTAATCTGGATTGTAATGACTATAATGGGATGGGTATATCTTAATTCAATGGGTCAGATTATCATCATTATACCCATTGAATTAAGGTATGTCCGTTGGTGTATAATGATGATAATCTGGGAAATTATGATTATAATCTGTATAAACCATTCGTGTACCATTGGGATATATCCATTGAATTTTCTGGTAAACATCCATGGGTTTCAATACCCAAAATCATGTTCAATTGGGACGCCCATGGTTTTCGGGTACCCCAATTCTTGGAACCCCCACATGAGTAGTGGAAAAATGCGAAGATATGGATACAGCCATCAAAGGTGTGGATCCAATTATGAAACTTGGGTTTGCTGCGGCGAAGGTGCGAGTATGAACCCATCATGTTATTATACTGTGCCGGGGACAGCTTTTTGTTCAACAGGATAAGATAATGGGATGCTTTGTCCCAAACTACCCCCCAAAACGCCAATCTTACTACAGGTAAACAAACTCACATGATGGGATGAAATGGGGTATATACACCCTATTTTCCCATGGGGGGAGAGGATTGGCGCCTCCAATTTCAGCACAGGTCGATCTTTGCCACTATCATTCTTCATCCCCTGCAACGGAGTCCCAAAGGAGGTGACTCAAGAGTTATAACAAGAGCTATTTCATGTTAAACATTGTCCCAGAATTAAACTCACATAGAAGTGGAAGACCAACAGTACATCAGTCGCTTTTCAAAGGAAACCATTGGTTTTCCACATTTATGTTAGTTTACCCTAGGGTATCTATGTGTCATCCTGACTGTTGATCATTGATGGACACCTAACTTTAAGAACATCCCTATGTATTCGTTGCCTATGGAGCCTCCCAAACTTTTTGGAACCATCAGGCTATGTGTCCTCAACGTGCGTAGGGTTGTTGTGTATGACCAACGGGTTGCCGTAGTTGGCTGCCTTGCGTATTGTTCATGTTGCATCCAAGCACACGTGTTTTGCCCATAGATTGCAGAAACAAAACAGGGACATGCAATGAATTTCGGGCTACGCCCCCATTTCCATGGAAACCCATACAGGAAGCATGTTCTTGATGATCTGAGATTCGTTGACGAACACTGAGCTGCGAGTTCCTTTTCTTTGCTCCGGCTGTTGGATGCCCCAAGTGGATGGAAGTGGCCTGTAAGCGGATGAAAGCCCATGAAAAAAGGGGTATATGGGAATCTGAACACCGGCTACAAGCTCCTAGACACTTCAAGCATCACCCATAGGATCCATGTATGTTATATATGGTAACGTTTACCATCAATATACCCCAAATGTTAGCATATATACCATACATGGATCCTATGGGTCATTCCAGCAAGATGCCCAGGGAACGAAGCACGTGCTTTTTTTCCACCACGTCGTGGGAGTCTATTGGTCTCTTGTCAGCAAGAATGCCTTCCCACCTCTGTCCCCGCTGACAGATTCCAACATATTCTAAAGCAACAGTTGGACTAGTTGGACTTGGCAAAAAGGAAACTAGTTGGGTATAACTATAGGAAACTAGTTGGAAATGGTATACCACTTGGCAAAATACCAGTACCAAAATAACAGGTTGGTGGTATACCTACCCCTCAAAATATGACTTCGTCACTTGGGAGTCTGAAATTCATGGCAATTCCCAATGGAAAGTCATAAAAGTCATGGCTCTGTGAGTCTCATAAACACAGAATTGCCGTGCAGCATCAAGAAACTGGGATAATACTTCACAGGTGGAAGGGATATTGTATCATCCATGTGTAACGATGTATTCCATGTAGATTCACTTGAATGGTGAGAATCCAAGACAATTGGAACTTGATCCAATGTGATTGCTCTACATTTTGGCGGGAAGGATCAACAGCGAGGCTCCAACTACTTGAGACCCAGCATCTCTAGTGTCAATTCATAGCTATGCTTAAATGATACTTGAAGTAATGGTTATCTATGGATTCTCCCTAAAACCGGTGCTGATAACCCAAGCTAACGAGTCCAGTAGCAGTTTCAGCATTTATGGTTTGGAGGGTACTTTTTGCAGAATGCAGTGACCAGTCTAATGACAACTTTGGGTAACACGACTCTTGCTTGGATGATTATCGGCCTGGTATCTGGCTAAGAACTCTCATTATAAACCCATAGATTCTAGAAAACTCAAAATAATTCAGCAAGCTGAAAATAAGGTCGTTGGTATTTGGGAATGATTCCCCGGGTCACCATTCACCATCTTTCGTGAGCCAACCTCCTTGTGAGTCACTCCAGCTCTGTGTGGTTAAATCTACAACGAATGGATGGTTGGATCCATGGATGAATGGATGGATGGATGGATAAACGTGGATAAATGATGATAAATAGAAACGGATGCCAGCATACGTTCAGAAAGGTCATGGGGTCAAAGCTCTCTTAGCTGAGTCCCAGGGACTTCACCCAGGCAAACTTGGACACCGCGAAATCTCTGGTAACCGGGGTCCAAGTCTTTGAGCCACCCAGGTCAGGTTGCCTCCAACTTGGGAGCCTCAAAGTTCCCTTGCACCATTCCATCTCACATCTTTTATTGACCATTTTCAGCTATATATATATATAATTATAATACAGTATATAATTTTCACCAAGTGACAAACTTTGCAGCGGTGGTGTCTTCCTCTCAAGTTTGCTTGGGCATGGTCGCTTTCGGAGCGTTCTGTACAGCTGAAAACTCAGCGCCGGGCACCGCGTGTGACGCCCGTGGGTCCGCTGGTGATGCTGGCGGGGCCCTGTCGCCCACCAGGAAGCATCCCTCTGCGGCCTGGTTCGGAACGGTTTGGGTCTGTCCAAAATGGCAAAATGGTCAATGTGGTGTAATGTTGGTAAAACAATAATAAACCATCCCCAATTTCACCATAGATAAGTTGTATGTTTACCATTCCCAGTTATGGGTGGTTTATGGCCTTTATGATCCTTTATGGCATTGTTTTACCGCCCTTCCAGCAACAAACATGGCAGCTGTTCCTGTCATAGAATCATGGAGGGTTGAGACCAACTCCATTCATCAGGCCGCCCAGGCCGTACTCACACGTGGCTGCCACGAACTTTGAGTACCCAAGAAAGTTTGGTCCCAAGATCCAACGAGCTGATGGTTACCCTCCAATGAACCAACAGAAATATATCTAAAACGGCCCATTGATGATTTACACAAAAATCAAAGCGCCTCCATTTCTGATGTCCCATTGCTACGTTTGATTAGCAGAGGGTAGCTATACAAGAATATACATAGAGATACCCCAAGATGGAGATGATTTACCTATTTATAGATGATTTACCTATATAATATATCCTACATTATATCTGGTTGGTGTATTTAACCATCTTGAAAAATATGAAAGTCAATGGGAGGGATTATCCCATACATTATGGAAAATAAACAAATGTTTGAAACCACCAACCAGTTATGGGTAAATCAACCAACCAGTTATGGGTAAATATTCTATATTGTATAGTTACCTAACCTATATAATAAATCCTACATTATATAGATGATGTACCATATTTACCTATTAAAATTTGTGATTTCTGCCGGGAGAACATCATCCAAGGCCGTTCTGCCGCACCTGTGTCGGCCAATGCGCCACCCCGGCCGTGGGGTGGAAGATGTCGGGAGAGGCCTTGAAACGTATCGTGGGTGCCGTGCGCTACACGGTTCTAGCTGAAAACCATAGGAAAGCCATAGAAAACCATATGTCAATGGATTGGTTGAAGGGTAAAGTGACAGGAAACCACCATATCCATCAATATTGCATGGTAAATTCCATCATTTCCTGTAGATGTTCCATGCAACCAATACAGTACACGTAGTAATGGAGGTATACTGGATTATGAATGAAAGCTTTTCAAATGATGATTAACCATGGGATTTTGATGAACAAATATTGTATGTTCAGACAATTCACGTCAGATTCCTAGGACCCAAGGTGGCTACAGTATAATTCTGCATGGGTTTATATGCAGGACCTGGAAACAACATCTTTGGGATCTTTTTCATGGAAAATCCATATGGTTTCCCCCGGAAATGATCCGCACATGCTGTAGATTTTCTCCGGTATGTATGGTAAGAAAAACTGTGTAGATATTTATGATAATCAAGAGGCCACATCTCTCAAACATCCTCGATTTGTCGCGACGAGCGGCCACTGAAGTCTTTGTCAAAGTGATCCCGTCCACCTTCATCCATACCTCTGCCCACGAGATCTCCGTGGCAATCAGTTCTTGATATGTTCATGGCCAGAGATCAGTTCTACGCATGCCAGTTTTTTGATAACATATAATAACCTTACTGGTTTTTAGCAGGGAATTTTCGGGAATGATCCATAATCACGAGTAATAATCATCCCAGCAACCCCAGCAACCCATCCATTCCCTACGTTTAGCAACAGTAAGTAACTAAATAACCGTCAAATAACCAATACTGACAAACTCTTGGGCCTGGGATTCACTTACTTTAGAACCACAGGGATGTTCCACACAAAGTCATGGCGAAAAAGTGGCGAACTCCGATTACGAAAAAGGCAAACTGTCTGAAAAATAGACAAAACCCCAAAGTTCCCCAGAATTTATATGTACCATTAAATTAATGTACCATTCATGGGTTTATTAGTTTACTTACTCCTCTTGATCATCATGCTCCCCATGAAAAATACAGCCTCGAAGCATCTCGGAGCATTTCTCCTGCGCCAAGTCACGATGACAAAGAGTTTGACCAAACGGATTCTGTGTCAATGATTCGTGCCATTAGGAGCATATGTATAATACAGATACATACATAACATACATACTATGTACATCTATGTACTATTGGCTTGGATAAGGGGAACATTTACAGTTTACAGGAACCAATCTGGGTAAATTATAATATTTCACTGACCTGAATTAAGGCCATTTGGGGATGATTTCCCTTATTAACCATGATTCCAGTGAGGTCGCAGTGAGGTCATTATAATTACCCAGGCCAATGGTTGTTACACTTATTGGATACATGTATTCTAATTGGCAATCTTAAAAAGAAATGGTAATCCTCATGAACTATTCCAAGTGAGTATACCGCAATATTTGTTCTAGAAACAAATGGGTACTTTTTTTCACACTATCAGGCTGTTTTTTCCCGCAGAATTGGTACTAGCGCACATACGTATATATGTACAATATGTCTAAAAATTAGCTTTCCCATATAATACCATATCCAGCCTACCAAATATCACATTCCAGCAATATAATGAAGCATCATTCCATGATCCCGTGATATTTACTGGTTGGCACTAGTTGGTTGAGAACTGGGTTCCCCTCCAATGGATTAAGATGATCCCCAATGACTAAGAAAAAGGTTAGCACAAGCCCCTACAACAATCATCAACCAACATTTATCAGTTATATTCACTTTGATGGATTTTCTGTTTATTTGATGGTTATAACATATAAATAACTGATAAACCATTAGTTAACTTTTAATGGTTAGTTTCTAAATTGCCAACATTAGTGATTACTAAATTACCACATTCATGGTTAGTTACTTTATTTTTCTAAACGATTAGTTTTCACATTAGTTTTCACATTAATGGTTAATTACCTCATCGTTTGATGGCCAAATTTCAAGCTTTTTAAACCACCAAAGTTCATCAACCACCCGGGCTGATACGTCAAATGCTCCTCCATGGTGAAACGATTGCGTTCCTGGCAGCTGCTACCCTCGATCGTCATTCAACAGTCTGCTATGGAAAATAACCATTTTTAATAGGTAAACCATCTATAAATGGACAATTTTTAATAGGTATACCATCTATAATGCCCATAAACAAATTAACAAAAAAACACTAAATCAATGTAAATCATCGAACTAAATGGACCATTGTCATATCCATTTTATGGATGTTCCAGAGCTATATGTTGGTTTACTGGAGCGTCACCCACACCAAAATAAATTCACTTTGCAGGGTAGATCCGAGCATGTCCAAATGTTCAATTCCGATGTGCTAAAGGTAGTAAATAACCATACATTATTGACCATATAACATTAATATCTTCTATACGTATGTTAACGTCATATATCTGACACCATTTATCCACTAACCACATATGACCCAATAACGTATCAACATGAATTAACATGTATTAACCATGGATGATCACCATGTGGCACTGGACATTTGCAGCTCCACCTTCTGCCTCATACCCCAAGCAGCGGATTTTGCATTCCATCATTTTGTTGCCTAGACTCTGAAACAAAACAAAGACCTCAGCCAAACAATTGCCACATTTTGATTCTTGGTCCTTGTAGCTTTCTCCAAACATAGGAGTACCGGGTACCCTCTGGTAAACTAACATAGCTATGGAACATGGCTAGATGGTTTACCTATTAAAAATGGTGATTTTCCATAGATATGTTAGTTTACCAGAGGGTATGTCTACTGAATTTGGGGCCTCATTTTCGACCGTAAAAGTAAAAGTGTCACACGCGGGTCACCTTGACCATCTTTCTTGCACGGTCTCCCAAATGTCGTTCCAAGCCCATCTTGTCCTTTGACAGGGTTTTGAGGATGGAGAAACTGCCCAAATGGTAGAAATAGACCATATGAAGAAATATATAAATATAAACACACCTTTGTATAATAATCTGATATATTTACATATTATGTATATCTTGTATGTATATATATATATATGTGTACACGCATATAACATTCATGTGGTGGATGTACCATTTCCACCAACCGCCCACCTCAATGCATACATTTTCTTGCTTCAAGTTTACCAAACCCCACGATTCAAGGTCACCCCCCTGCAACTTGTTGACTAAACCATGTCAAATCCCAAATGTTGATGATTGTATCCCCAGTTTCATGGTCTAATACACATTCTTGATAGTGACATATCTATGTGTGATACTGTTGATAGTCAATTCATATTAGTGTCTTGATACTTAATCATCAAAACAGTTCAAAACTGAAGCGTCAATTGACTAATCAATAATCAATAGTCAAATTCTAACGATGAACGTTTCCCATGTTTAGCCTGCAAAGGTGATGAGTGAAACGCCACCAATAATGATTTAACAGGTGGTGTTTTTGTTAGCGCAATGACATATGGAGGTTTCCTAAGTCATGGGGGGTACTCCGAAATCATCTATTTCTAGATTGGATGTTCCATCATAAACCACATAAACCATCTATTTTGGGGTATCCCCATTGATGGAAACCCCCAAATTTCAAACATCATTAAACATCCATGAAACATGAATCTCCATGATTCCATCGCGCATGAATCTCCATGAAATCTCGGCAGACCAGAATTCTCATTCTTCACCGGCGACTCCCCATGACATGTAAGCCTCAACGAGATCATCTTGGTTAAAAAAAACATGAAGTATATTGAAATCTCCCCAATTTTGGTTGCTTCAATCCATTTCAATCCCCATGTTTCATGGTTAAATCATATTAAATCACCATTTCTGTTGCTTCAATGCCCATGTTCCATGGCTAAATCACCAGTTGTCTTGCGGAAATCAGCCCATGTTTCGCAGCCCCCAACGTGGGATCCGCTGGGCCAAGGCGCAACGCCACTGGTGGAGTTGGAGTAGGCATGCTGCGCCTCTCGAATGCCATGCCCCGTGTGGCCCACGTCCGAGGAGCTGTACTTCTCCGTGTGCATCTGCGTTCCGCGCGGCATTCCGCGTTCCGTAAAACACGATGGATCCGATGGGTGGGCTACCCCAATGGCTGGTATATAATGGAACATCCTATTACATCCTATTACAATGGATGATTTGGGGGTAGCATCATTTAAGGAAACCTCCAAATGGTGGCTGAACGTGGTTTGAACATCAAAAATGGTGGTCTAAGGTGGTTTAACCATCATTGACAATCCTGAAATGGTGATAATATATACAATAGGCACCCTAAACATGGACCACCCACTCATAAATAGATCCTATACCAAACCAGGTTTTCATACGGGGCATATTCAAGATTTGGAGGAAGGGATTTGGGATATCATGGTACGTTTTCATTTGAGAATATATGGAAATACCTGTCATCCAAATAACTGGGGATACAACCGGAGATCATGGGAAAATAATGGTCATATATGCGCAAAACCAGGAAACGCATGAGATGAAGCCTGAAAGAAATCTCGTCCCATTTAGATGGGATTGTTCCATGAGAAGTTACATGGGATAACTTTAGAATTCATGTATATATATATTATTATTATTACAATATATAACACATATATATATATATACTGATAATATGATTGAAAGTTATCCTTATGAAAATGCGACTGACACTTTAGCCTGGAAATAAAACTGACACTTTATCCAAACAATGTATAGATCATAGTGATGAATCAGCCATGGGGCTGGACCGCATGATCCCAAATAAACAACTCTGATGGAGAGCCGGGCAAATTCTGGCGATAAAAATCCATAAAAACTAAACTGGTTGCTGGTTTTTCAAACCCTCTGACAAATATGAGTTCGTCAGTTGGGATTATTCTTCCCAATATATGGAAAAATAAAATTCATGTTCCAAACCACCAACCAGAATTATACCCTTGGTGTTATATAACTTGTATTAACTTCTACTGTTATGTTAAATTTCCCATAGGGGAAGTTATTCTATTCTTCCTAAATAGTGATGTCATTCCTGACTATAGTAGAATCACATGGAACACCATGGAACCACGATTTGGTGATCACGATTCTTACGCGGAGAGCGGTCGATCATTGAATGGGAACATCACTATCGGGGATGTGATGTGTTGGTGATCCTGCGGGCAGTCGTGGAACACCAAAAGAACAAGTACCCTTTGGCAATTTAACATAACTATTGAACATGGCCATTGAAATAGTGGATTTACCCATTAATAGCATGCGGATTTTCCATAGTTAAGTTAGTTTACCAGAGGGTAACCAAGAGGAGGTTTTACCGCATGCATCCGCATGCAGCAGTCCAACAATCCACGGAGAACAGCTGCACCTAGAAACAAGCGAAGTAACTAACAACAGCTTCAACTCTTCACAGGTGATAATCTATGCGGATTCCAACGGGCCCGGGCCCCTGGGCCGCTGGGCCCCTGGGCCCCTCGCAATCCCTCGCACCTTCCCATCCTTTCCCATCACAGAGGACATGGCAAAGGATTGGCAGGAGTAGGACCCACCACCTTCCAAGCACTTCGGTGTTCACCAAGATTCATTGGGCTTGGAGAACCACACACCCGTGAGGAGTTCACCGGCGAAAATTGGATAGTTAAATCATATAATACAGTTATATACCTGTAAATAAAAACAATATTATTTAGATAGATTGTTTATATCATTTATAGATAGTTAGATAATATATCTAGTTTTATAAAAATAAACACAATCTATCTATAAATGATATATTAAATCATATTAAAGGCTGTTTCAGGGAGTAATATACATATATATATATAATACCTGGCCACCTGATTTTCAACAAGTGGAAGTAACTTTTGGTGACGAGTTTGGAAACCCGGGATACGGATACGGGATACAGTCCACTGAGTGGCACAAGTTGATGATACTTGATGTACGAAACAGTAAGGGAGGCACAATGGAATGGAGGTCAAGCACTTCTCAAGTCAAACACGAATGAACATCCCTTGACTTCTTGGGTACTGATCCTGAGCTGGAAGCCTCCATGTTGAACGCCGGCGGCGACAAGGATTGGAACTTCCCCCGACCTGGGAACCCCGCCTGGAACATTGCTGGAGAATCCTTTCATCTCGCCATGGTCAGGAAAACCTCGCATCATCTCTGCCTGATTCAGTGTATGGCTTGGTCATGTGAGTCATGCTTGGTCCAAGAATAGATGTACCCCAAGAAGACTAAAGCAGTTTTCAGGGGAAATTGATGATCACAGGAGGGGGTAAATTCAGGATTTGGAAAGAATTGAACCGGAATTTAATTCTGATAGGTTGTCCTTCCAGGGCTTTCTGGAATTCTGTTTGTTGCCTACCACAAACCCAATGCTAAAAACCGCTATTCCATGCTACACACTTCGTGATTCCATTTACTGATTACGTTCTTCACTTCTATGATTCCATTCTGATAAACAATGATACCGTATATATATATATATATATATCTAATTGGTGGTTTCACCCCCCCTGAAAAATATTGGTCAGATTATATCATCATCCCAACTATTGGGGAAAATAAAAAATGTTTTCCAAACCACCAACCATATATATATATAACTGTTTTTCATCCCTGATAGTTACTCCGTTGGCAGATTCCATACAATCAGTTGGCGGCGCCGAGAAGCCGCGAGGTTGTCGAATCGTGACATCATCGAGCCTCCGAAGCCAAAGCCAGGGCCCTGGCTGAACTCCTGGCGACGCGGAGCCGGAAAATACCCTCTGGTAATTTGTTACATAGCTATTGAAAATGGCCATAGAAATAGTGGATTTACCCATTGAAAATGGTGATTCTCCATAGTTATGTTAGTTTACCAGAGGGTATGTGTTGAACAAGTGTGGCAAAATATGATGAGTTGATCCCTTTATGGGATGCAACAACCCCAGCTACTCTTATACATGTATAAATTAAACCAACTATTGAAATCATGTATATGGAGTACTTCAGTAATTTAAATGTGATTGAGTGTTTAACCAGCTCTATGATATATCATATGACATGGGTGACCCGCATCCACGGTTTTCTACGATTCCGGGTATCAACATCCAACGGGCGCGTCTGGCAGCTGGGGATGAGATCCACAGCTGGTGATGACACCGGTCTGAAAGACTCCAGCTGCTCATGAGAGAACCATACACATCCAAAACAAGAAATAAATCAACCAGGAATTAGAAGACATTTAACTAGAAACTGGAAACCAATAAACAACTATGAGAACCTGTTCCAATCCATTTGACTAGAGCCGATTGATCGAATAAAGAAATGACTTGCTGGTTTTATCACAAAGTGCACTGCTTGCCTATCAGCTTTTCATATTTGAGCCGTTGAGAATCCGAATTGGAGATGATTTAGGCCAGTTTCATTGGTTCCCACATTGGTATTGTAAGTCCAAATGCATCAAGAAGCCCCAGAAACTGGTGGCTTCATCACCAACAAATTGCACTGGCATGGCTGTACCCCTCCCGCTAGAATCCTCATTTTTTTTCCATATCCTCTTCAGCTGTTTCTCTGGTAGCACATCCCTGGGGGTCAAAAATGAGCAATTAACTGTGGCCCCACGGCTCTTTGATTGTGACCGATAGCTACGTGTCCATGGCCCAAAGCCATTGACTGCTGTCAAACCCCCAATTCAACACAAGAAATTTGTGGGATTTCACCAGCAAAGTTCTGGGGTTCAATTGGCCATGACCAAAAACTTACTGGTGCTAAACGCAGGGAATTTTCGGGAATGATCCATAATCACTAGTAATTTCATCATCCCAGCAACCCCCAGCAACCCATCCATTCCCTACGTAAAACGCACCAGTAAGTATAGCCATGGCTATCAACACGACATCGGTCCCAACCTGGAAGGGATCCGACCCTCCGAAGAGGGATCCCCCAAAGGGTGCCATGGCGCCGAAGGGCGCCGGAGCTTCATGACCTGCCACAGATGGGCTCAGCAGGAAACCAGTGAAGAATATAGAGTGCACCAAGATATAATATCATATATATATATATAATTATATATATATAGATTTATAGATAATTCCCATGGATATTCCTTTTCTTTCTCAACCATCCTGATACCCTGTGGTAATTTAACATAGCTATTGAAAATGGCCATTTATAGTGGATTTACCCATTAAAAATGGTGATGTTCCATAGTTACGTTAGTTTACCAGAGGGTATGTCCACTTGACCAAGGTTCGTTCAATGCCCAAAAGTTGGTTCCACATGTCCGTTTCACCAGCCTCGGGCCGCTAAACCTCAGCTGAGACGACGTGAGTCGCCAACTGAGTTTTTTTTGGGGGATCCATTGAGACATGAGAATATATGCAGTATATCCAATACAATATTATAGATTATAGATAAGATTATGGATATAGATTACAAATTGTGGATATTGAGGATCCATGAAATATCCAATAATCCATAACAGAATATCCATAAAATATCCATAAAATAGAATATATCCAAAGATTATGCAGACTGAATATAGATACACATATGCACAACAAAAATAGTTCGAAAGGATTCGAATTCGGTAATCCGAAATACATTTTACACCTGATGAAACCCCTGTTTGTGGGATCTAGACCAACATCTATGACTGGAGAGGTGTTGCAACGATGTTGTGACATGTTGTGACCATGTCTGTAGATTGACATGACAAGAAAAAAAATGACGACTGATACGACTGCTCCTTCCCAGTAAAAAGTGTACCCCCTGGTAAACGTTTACATAACTATGGAAAATCACCATTTTTCATGGGAAAATCCACTATGTCTATGGCCATTTTCAATAGCTTTTTGTATGTTTACCAGAGGGTACCCAACCCAAATGGATCAACCAAATTGATGAAACCTGTTGGTCCAAACTGTCTAAAAACATCTCCAACCGTAGAATTTCGTACAGGCCGGGTCAACAATCGTACATGATCGTACATGTGAAAGTAAGCCCGCGACCTGTTAATTTAACATCTCTCCCATATAGATCCATATAGAATCTTCCCAACATCTAGGATCGAGGCAAACTATCCTTATACCTTAGAACCTTGGTCCATCCTGTGGGAGTCGCCAGTTTGTGCCGTTGCCATGCAGGTATCATTCACATTTCCCACAAACTTCGTCTTCCATAATCTTCCAATCCCACACGTAGTTCCACATAGTGTCCAGCTTCTAGCTGCATCCCTACATGTTCTTGGTCCATATTTTCCCTTGATTTCCCAGATCAGCCAACCCCAAACCGCCTGTTCTTTTTGAAGAAGGAATTTCATGCCATTTTGGGCTGGGGGTATATGTTTAAATCAGCCCAGAAATGGATGATGGAAACATACCAAAACCAACCCATTGATGTGAACAAATCCCGAAACTGAAACCATATTCAATAACAGTAGTTAAACATCAATTATAATTATAATGGTTAAACTATTATAATGGTTAATAGTCAATGATGGAATATGTTAGATATCCCACTGCTGGCCAAATCATTGATTTTTGCTCTTAAAATCACCATAGTGTTCGATTGTTACCCTCTGGGTATGACTAACATAGCCATGGTATAGATGGCCCATAGAAATAGGTGGCTTACAGGATGGTGCCCCCCCGGTTATAAGTTGGTTTATAAACCTCATTAACTATAGTTATATCTACCATAAACCATAGTTATGGGAATTATAAACCAACTTAGCTAACTATGGGGCACCACCTTGTACCTATTAAACATATTTCAAAATGGTGATTTTCCATGGTAAATCCTGTGAAAACACCATTTTTGCCGCCGTGCCGCCTCGGTTCTCGCTGTGCCCCCCTCGCCTTTGCGCACGGGCGCCGGCAGCGCCGGGGCCGCCGGGGCCGCTGTCCACGGGTCTCAAGGCCATAGCGTCCTCGGACAGCAACATGTAGGAATCATGTGTTTGCACACATGCATCCGTAATGATATGTATATATAGAGTATATATATATAATTATATATATATAGACATGTACCTAGACCCTCCTAGTAACATACAATTTGATATGTGACGCTATATGTTTAATATGTTTACCAATGTTTATAGGTACTTGGAGCGTCTAGGTATATCTGTATATAAACTATCCACAGTGCTAGCCTGTGTGTCTGCAATCTGCTGCCAAGCTGCTCTGAATTCCAACCACTTTGCTGCCCACAGTTCGCACGGGCACGTGGTCCACCCGAGGATTCTCAGGGTCTTGGAGCCCCAAAGGCAGGAAGGAATGCAGCTGAACCCAAGTGAAGGCGGTCCTCTATGAAGCGTTTGGTGAAGGCGTGGGTACATAGTTCATGGCCCAAGAACTGTCGAACAAAATCAAACAACGCATGGCCAAGTGCCCTGATTCAGCGTTACAAGTTCCGCGTAGGTCGTCTCTTGGCAAATGGGGGGAACCCAGCCGCCTTGTGGAACATGGCACCGTCATAGATGGTGACCTCAGCCAGCGACAATCTACTGCGCCTATTCATCGGTAGATATGATAAGATAAGGTAAGGTATAAAACTATAAAGCTTGATAAATACATGAATACATGTATATATACTGTATATATATATATATACATTAAAAGACAAAGACAAGTACATCTATGTGTATATATATATATATAAAAGACACCATTCCACATACATATAATATATATATGTGTGTGTATATCACAGAAACCTTGACTTGGTTTTCTTGGTGAGCGAGGCTGACGAGCGAGGCGGCTTGCACCAAGCAAGCCAAGCGGCGGTGCCGCGTTTCGTCATCTCAGGGGCCAAATGAGCGGCAAGACCTGGGAGGAGCGAAGCGAATGACAAATGATAAATGGTTAATATCATGATGGTTAACAATGGAAAATGGTGATTTAACCACTGTAAATGGTGATTTAATGGTTAACAATGGTGAAAAATGGGATGATCATGGGTTTTACCCTCTGGTAAATCCACTATAAATGGGGGTTAATGATGGTTAATGATGGTTAATGATGGTTAGTGATGGTTAATGATGGTTGATGATGGTTAATGATGCTTAATGATGGTTAATGATGGTTAATGATGGTTGATGATGGTTAATGATGGTTAATGATGGTTAATGATGGTTAACGATGGTTAATGATGGTCAATGATGGTTTATGATTAATGATGGTTACCCTCTGGTAAACGTTTACATAGCTATTGAAAATGGCCATAGAAATAGTTGATTGGGCTGGCTACATCTTGGTTGAAGGACTTAGAGGATTTATAACTTTTAGCTATACTCTCTGGTAAACTAACATAACTAGGGAAAATCACCATGCTATTAATGGGTAATTCCACTATTTCTATGGTCATTTTCAATAGAGAGTATTCAATATCGGGTTGGTGGTTTCAACCCATCTTGAAAAATATGAAAGTCAATGGGAAGGATTATCCCATAAATTTTGGAACATGAAAAACATGTTCCAAACCACCAACCAGTTTTTATCATGATTGTTATTATGACCATGGTTAAAATGTTCTAAGTGGATTAAGGTGATTAAGTGGATTATGATGCTTGAGTGGATTATGACCATTTGAACTTTAATGTGTATATAATATATATATATGTATTATACTTATGGAATATTATGGATCATGATGGATGTTCTAAGTTGCTCTATGATGACATGCGGTGTTCTTCACCTGGGACAGGTGAGGGAACCGGAACTCAGAGTCCAACAGTCCTTCCGCTTCAGGATAGTCCTTGGGAGCGGTATGCAGGAGCTTCATGGAGTATCATTCAGGGCTAAACTCCATTTGGGACATAGTTGGGTTTGATATAATAGAACGATGATTGAAATATACACTCCAGTAATCAAACGTCGCAAGCCTATAAATGGAGGTTTGAATGGGAACATCATCCATCACCCTTGATTACCGGAGGATATTTAGTTGTAAACATTCCCAACAAAACTGAAAAAAACACAACGCAGTACCAAGGTAGTATATTCTATGAGTGTATATAAGGGATCACTGTTTAATCCTTTACCTGCCCTCATTGCAAATCAAAGCACTATCCCAAACCTCAGGCTTCTGGTGCATTGGAACTCCAATCTGCCTGGAACCGTCAGACTGAGGGCTTACTTCACAACCAAAATACACCAAAAACCAAATCAAAAAAACAATAACCAACATGCAAAGGTTCTTGTTGCATACACATGCTAGTGCTGCCAGTGAGCTCGTTAGCGAAAATTTTAGAGTTGATTTCATGGACAGGAATCATGGTGAAGGATAATGTTTGCTTGCTGAGTCACCATTAATTCTTGGAACATCAAAGACTTTTCTGCGAGAATCACTCCAATTGGAGATAAAACCAAGCGAATTCGGCCTGGAAATGATGAGATAGTGACATCAATAGTTAACCTGTCATGCTTAAATCCAGTGAAATCCCATTACCATCTGGTTATTTAACATATCGATAGAAAATCACCAGTTTTAAGAACGGTAAACCATCTATTTCTATGGGCCATCTATACCATTGCTATGTTAGTCATAACGAGAGGGTAAATCACCATTGTTCACGCTTGAATCGCTCCCAGTGGAAAAAATCCAATCCCATCGTTGGTGTGTTTTCCAGCCAAGACTCATCTTGATCGCCGCGCTGGCAGGCCATTCCTAACACACCCCAGAGGGCGGCACCAAGCAGCTACCCACAATGGGGTTGGCAGAAAAATAGTGGATACACTACCTGTATCACCTGGAATCCTGATGAAACCTGGAAGCGAAATCGACCAAGGCCCTCCATGACTCTGGAACTTAAGTCCTGTAGGGCTCAATTCATCGAGATCAACTGTGCATGGCTGTGTTTGTATAGATACGTACACATTACACATCCATACTTCACTCACTCAGAGTTGACGCGTGAGCTGAATGGTTGAACTATTAAACCCCTATTGAAAACGGAAAACAAAAGGATACAGCATGGGCAAAGACACTGCACAGCAGTGTATCAGAAATCCCTCAATGTGCTCGATTGACAGGGCAAGAGCCTGAAAACTTGAAACCCTACAAATGAGTACTTGGGATATGGTTGTCAAAACTTACCCGTGTGCTTCTCAAGAAATTCCACTGGCTGATATGTCTTTGTTTCACAGCTCTCAAGAAAGCCTGCAATTATCCTGCTAAAAACGACTAAAGGTCTACTAGCCCAACTTGAAGCCAAAGGGGGCCACAGATTGATCGCCATTCCATCCACGGCCTCTCTAAACAAGGATTCTCCGGTGCAGGGACAAAAGAATGTTGGCCTTAGTTCATCCAACAGGATTGCAAAAGACATCGTTTCTGAATGCTCCCAGCCTTCAAAACTATACATCAAAACCATATGCACGGAAAAACAATTCACCATTGGAATTGAACTTGACATGAGCAGTGCCCCACAAACTTATTTCAACTCGGCAGCTACTAGTTGAGCGCAAGGCCCCGCAAGGCTCCCATAGTGGACTGTAATGATCTCCGTTAAACCAGCAAGTATATGAATATGTAAGTATATGTAAGTATAACATAGTATAACCCTCGGAAACCATCATTTGTAGTTCCAATCCTTAAATTGGTTGGCAACAAAAACACCTACTGTATCTTTGGTGCTTCGGTTACTGCCACCACGAAGTTCGGAGCGTTAGGCCCGACCGACCCCATCTCCAACGGCACGTCTTGTAGAGCAGTGTGCACCGAGACGGATAAGCCCTGGCGAAAACAGGGGGATGAAGTGATCTTGGGGTTTCTTAAAATGGGGCGATCCCAAAGTCACCATAGGTTTCAGTACTAAAAACTGTTTAGGAAACCTTCATATTGGCAACAAAGCATTGGACGACAACATCTGGATTAAGGTTTGAAACCTTGGGAACCAACTACATGACTAGTGGGACTTGTTTTTTTGCCATGAGAAATGTTCATATATTTTCTTGAAAGCATCGAACTGAGATGGTGCCGTAGTCCCTAAATACTTTGCACACAAGGGCATCGGGAAGGGTGTAGGTGCTGCAGACATCTGGGAGAATCCCCTGATCCCTGCGCCTTGAAGTAGTGGACATCAGGATGCAAGCTTTGGTTGCCACCTTGGAAGTCCAAGCCATGCCGTGCTGTACCTGTTTTCTCGTAGCTGCTCCCAACAATAAACGATGGATTGGAAAACTCAGTGAAACCCAGGATTTCTCAACCATTTGGTGGATGAGTGGTTAACCAACTTTTTAAGACCCGGATGAAGTCACAAATGTGAAATCACATCACTGGTTGTTTCTGCCTGGAACAATTTGCTGAGACTCTGACCGCACAGGGTGTACTTCAACTTCATTCCGTCCCAACCAAAAAAAACTGCGAAAAAAAACAGCAGGAAGCGGACAATTATCTCACTCGGATCATCTGTTCACCTAATTTGTAAAATAGACAAAACAACAATGAGATAGGGCTTTCACTCAATCACCGTGCATTCTGGTGTGACATGTAATAATAAATAAATAAATAAATAAATAAATAAATATATATATATACATACTATACATGTACCTTTTCCAGTCGTCTGACAATAGAGTACCCCATTCCACCCCATGGTTTCTCGTCAGTTTAGCCATTTTTTTTTCCTCGTAGTACCCATCTTTGGACAAAACTTTGGTTTTATATTGTCAAGTGTATTACACCAATGTTTGGACAAAACCATAGTATACATATACAGTACAAACAAATACCCCCTGGTAATCCAACATAGGATGATAAGTCATCATGTTGAAAAGTGAAACCATCGAACTAAGTGGTCCGTTCTCTATCGCAAACGGTTAGTTTACTGGGGGGGTCCATTCCCATTACTGTATATCCCAATCAGTATCCCAATGAATATCCCAGTGATTATATCCCAATTCTTATATCCCAATTCCTGCTCCATGATTATCCAATGTTCAGATCTGATTCTTAGTTATTGTCATAATTATATATATGTATATATGTATATATATATATTCCATATTGTTCATAGGTATATATAGGTATTCTGATAAGTTTATCATATATTACAGTAATATTACTGATATATTCTAATATATTCTAATATGTGATATCATGATATCCCCATGATATCCACCCTATATATTAAAAGAAAAACGCCTTGCACGGCACCAGGTTTCCCAACTGCCCGCGGAAGAGGTCAAGACCTTGGCGTTGTTTCCGAGAGATAAACCATATGGGATTGATGATCAATGGCCAACATTGGTTAACACTATTTAGATCCATTATGATCTATTCAGTGGATATATGATATAAATATATATATAGGGTTTCATTGATATAGATACAAAGCAGTTTAATAGACCAGTTGTTTTGTTCTGCGTGAACATATGATGTGAGATTCTTGCAACTCTGTTGGTCACCGATATTTTTGTTTGATTCGAGTGTTTTACCAACGAGGGATCCACTTACCAAACATTGCTGTCAGAGGAGGTGGTCATGGTCAGGTCACAGGCCTGGTGCTAATTACTGACGCACAAAGTCCTTGTGCTAATTCAATCGGCCCTGGAACATGATGGAACATGATTAGATAGTTAAGCATAGATGGTAATAGGGATTGAATCAGTAGCCTTGTAATCTTGGAAAATCATGAAGCATGGATGAAAATGGCCCAGTTCGATCATTGACCAAGTCGAACGCTTGCTAAGGACCCCCATGGTGAAAAAATCCTTTTTACCAAAAGGCAATGTTGAAGTGATCCCCCTCATGTTTAGACAAAGCCATGAAAAATCAGATGGGAGATCAACATGCATGGATTATACAAGTGTATTGCTTTGTATTGCTTTGTATTGATTTGTATTGCTATGCATTGTTTATTGTTCTAGCAACATCACATTTTTTTCGCAGACATCCCGGAATTGGTGACTGAGTTTAGGACCGTGACATGATCAATCCCAAAGCCCTTGCCACTCATTTGGAAGTACATCGTCAGGACCTGCCAACAAAAACCAAGGAACATGATCGTTGAAGGGACCACATATTTAAGGCACCATTGAATGGTGATCAATCTCGGGATGCAACGGTTAGGTTACCCATTGAAACTTGGGATTGGAACTTCCGGAATCACTGGCCTTGTTTCAGGAGAAATACACACATGTCGCCTGACTTTCAGCCTTCAAAATCGGGCTTTACTGATCTTTACTGTAGTTATTATGATCTTCATCCAATTCGAGGAAACAAAAAACGACGCCTGGTATCCCACGACCTCCCAACTTCCAACAACTACAGTTTGTAGGTTGGTCTCACCGGTTGGTTTCTATGGACCTCCATACAATAGCGGGGGACACAGGTGATGACAATGTGGTAAATCCACTAATCCAAGCACCAGCAAATCCAGTGGTCAATGGTCAGGAGCCGGGAAGATTTTGGGCAATTTTACAAAATGTCCCAAGTCATCACTTTGGGTAACTGTGATCTGAGTGACCTCCACCTGTTTCCACAGTCTTGTCTTGATTTCCATTCTTCTGCAGTATCTGAAGACACCGGATGCGAGCCGGGATCATTCAAGTATTAATCATCTTCAACCTCTCGCTCTGAACATCTGCAAGACCCCTTTGATCATCTCAGAAACTTCACCTTTACCATGACAAGACCTGAGTCCACATTGAGCCACCATATCCAATAGGGAAAAAAATACACCATTGAATCGCGCTGTTAGACTTCTGATGCTTCATCAGCAGGGCATTTCACCTTACAATGTATGTATGGGTAAACTACGTATGGTAAACTCATTGGAGCTCTACCCTTCCCAATATGTCACGGAACCACGAATGTTTCATTTCCCTGAAATCGGACACATACCCTTCAACGGTGAACAACGTTGAACAATTTGCGACATTTGGCCGACATCCCAATTTCGTTGGGATTTTGGCAATTTGTTCACCCGTTTTGATGGTAAAACATCCTGTTTGCGATTGTTTCACTGTTTAGCATCCTGTCTCTGGTGGCCAAAGTTCCTCTTTTTTGCGATCACATTCGAAAATGGCTATTATCTGTAAAACGAATAGTATGCATATATAATATATATTATATAATTATATATATATGTAACATGTACAAAACACGATGAAGTAACTCCATCTGTAGTCTGCCCCCCATCCCGACCCCGTCACAAGTCAGCCTCCAGAACGAGATCACTTACACCAATGGTCTCCCTGGAAGAGAAGGGCTTGGTGAAGGGCAGGTAGACCTCGAAGCTTGTGGCTTGGCCAAGACCCAGGGGGTTGGTGATGGTCGTTTCAGCACATCACAATAATAAATCAACATCGGATATTCCTCTTAACATTTGCGCGAACCGTTGTGTTTTGGGGTCTACATGGGTCTACCCGTGTATTGATTTACGGGAAAACATACTGTAGATGGGGTTCCCTCAAGCCAATTCTGGGAGATGGCATGAATCTCGATGGGACTATTGCCAAAGTGGATATGTTCAGACAGAATCAATGTGAGACGTAGCAAACAAATATGGGGACACCATGAATAGAAGTCCTCAACAATACAGTATATAATTGGGATACTGATATACCCGACCCAATCTATCCCAAGCTCAAGTGGTTGGTTTCATGTGGCAACATGAGCATATACCAGCAATATCAGTGCGGATTTTGGGGCGACAAAAAATGCTATAGATCAAGGAACCAAAACCGGACCAACCAATTAACAAATGGGAAGGCAAGGAGTGGTGACAGCCATCAACACCCAATGCACTTCCCGGCCGTTGCTTGTGCAGCTGAGATATCGAGATGGTGGTGTTTGCCAGGTACCGATCAGCATTGGGAAGTAAAATAACAAGGAGACCATCCTGAAACTAAAACTAAGCAACATCTGCGGCCTTGAGAGGTCTGGTAACCTGGTATCTTTTGATCCCCAAAAACCTGCATCCACCATCGTTTTTTTCCCCAACCTGGTAGCGGCCATCGTGAAGCTGTTTCTGATCCAAAAGTTTCTTGTAGGCCTGGCAGGATCTGGGTGGCTAAATACGATTTGGGAATGGATCAAATTACCACTGAAATACCACAAATTTAAGGGATGAACATCTAAACTACCATCTGGTTATTTAACATAGCCATGGAAAATCACCATTTTTAATAGGTAAACCATCTATAAATGGGCCATTTTCCATGGCTATGTTAAATAACCAGATGGTAATCCCATCTAATTTGGAGTGAACGGAAGTTATGACCCATAGCTGTTTTGCCCAAACTATGGCCTTTTCTATCATCAATCAAACAACTGCTATCAACTGGATTCACAAGGATGAGGGACTCGCCCAGCGGAAAAAAAATAAAACAATCATGAGATTTGGCCGTATGCATTTATAGGACAAGTCCAGAGTTCGACTTGATGCTGGCCAATCTAGTATGTAGGGTCATAATCTCACAACATGTGTATCGTGTATATATTCATAATACATACGTATATATATATATATTATATATATATAATTAATATATGTGCGACGGTCAAAACTCAATTCATGTGGTGAGGTCATGGCATCGCTTCATAAGGCCCCCTATCGCTACACGCAGTCCCAGCACCCTTTTCACCAACTAGGCAGAATTGCTGCTAGAA
>Ga0126342_10003173_pt1 | contig 26871 bp, 23 predicted proteins | sample Cyp1metagenome_FD_92528 | JGI IMG/M metagenome (GOLD analysis project Ga0126342, IMG submission 92528) | Coral microbial communities from Lord Howe Island, Old Settlement Bay, Australia - Cyphastrea 1 metagenome | ecosystem: Host-associated > Invertebrates > Cnidaria > Coral ...
CTTTCTGTCTTCCTTCCTTCCTTCTTTCCTTCCTGTCTTTCTTCTTTTCTTCCTTTCTTTCCTTGCTTCCTTCCTTCCTTCCTTTCTTCCTTTCTTCCTTCCTTTCGTCCTTTATTTTTTTTTTTGATGCATTTTTATTTTTTTTTTGATGCATTTTTATTTATTTTTTGATGCCTACGCCTTTATGTGGGCTCACGGGTCCACAAGTTCCACCTGAAAAATCAACCACACGCTGGAGTTACAATGATACAGTTTGACAGAGTGGGGCCCCACTCTGGGGCCCCCGTTTGGTAGCTAAGTAGCTAAATTAGTTCATAAATCCAATAATTATGGTTTGGATGTTTATGGTACTTTAAACTAGAGTTAATATGGGGTTTATAAACCAACAAACATCACTGGGGGGACACACATTGTGTACATGGTGTTCTTGAAACGATGCCCTACAACTACCTCTGCTGCCCTCGGCTGACCGCCTTAGGCGAAGTTGACGCTCTTTTTCTTGTTGCTCCTCAAACAGTGCATCACCATGGAACCTCTTGGAACCTCTCGTTTGACATACAAACAGACAGGAAACCGTTAAAAGAGCGTGCATGTTCACCCAGTTCCATAGTCATGAAATTCTTGTAAGGTTTAGGTTCACCGCAAAAAAGAAACAGAGCCTTCCTTGAAGCAGGACATACCTCAATAATCCATAAGCCCCTGATCATGGCCGATTCCAAAGTCAGCATTCGACTCTTAGTCCCTTCCTATTGAACACCCCTTGGAAAGCATGTTTTTTTTGCCTGGGATTTACCAAATTTACACGCATTTAGGGCCATTACTATAGGGCTGTTTAATATGGGGGATGGGTCACCATGGGTCCTTCCCCTCTTTCAGGCGGCGCTTGTCCATGAGGTCTTGCAACTCCTACGGCTGACCCTTGCAATGCCAAGGTTGAGGTGAAATTCATACCCAAAATCAAGCTGAAACATTGGGAAAGGTAGAAACAGTGGGAAAAAAACATGGGAAAAACTCATCCGAAAATATGGAAAGGTAAAAACAATGGGAAAAACTCACCCGAAAATGATCTAGTTACTTAGTTTGCGGGGGAAGGCATTAGATTCATGTCGTGAGTTTCAGATCCTTCTTTAAAATCAAAAGTAGAAACCCTGTTCTCCAGGGTTTTTGTGACCTAAACCGGTGGAGTACACCTTCCCATCGAGTCAGAAACCTCTTCAACTTGAATCACATTGGTCGAATCAAATCATGCCATGATTCGACTTAAAATAATCACCAACTTGAAAATCATTGAAGTGGATTGCACCTGGTCCCTTCGTGCGCTCAGTCGCAAGGAAGGTGCACGAGCAGGGCCTCCAAAAGGCGGCAAGCGAAAGAGTTGACCATGTTTTAGGGGGAAATCGCATGTTTGGTTTATAAACCACCTTAAGTATGGTTATAACATGTTATAACTGTCATTAACCATATTGATCCAACTTAGCTATCGTAACGGGGGCCCCACTTTGTAGTGATATGATCTAGTCACCAATAGTAGGATAATTCTGGTGAATTTCAAAGGATCAGTTTGGGATAGAAGACTGATCTTATAACCACCACCACCACCACCAGTGATACGATAATGGGGATCTTACAGTAACATCAACCATAATGTGGATATAACTAACATGAACAATTATATCAAAATAATATAAACACAACCATTAACATACTAACATTAGCATCAACCATAAGGATATAATGGGGATATTAATGGGGATAGCTCCCGTAGTCAAACATGTCTGGATAATCCCATGGCACGGTTTTCATAAGTGGGCAATCTGTGAAGTGAGGATCTTCCATTGCCAGGTTAGATGACAACCGAGCGCCTGTATCAAAAACACCTAAGAATGGACTTAAACCTGACTCTATGGGGTGTTCATTGGATATCATTGGAGGGGTTTAGGGGGGAAGGGACAAGAAACCATCTTTTCTTGCCTGAAATCTAAATTATTTTTGCGATGGCCAATTTACCTTTCATTCTGTCTTTGTTTTTTTTTGTGCTCCTGGACATGTTGTGATCAAAAACGGGGCGCTAGTGACACAGCCTGTCCCAGGGATTTGCCATTGTTTTCTGCTCTGGCATCAGCAGTGAATTTTCGATAAGTCCATGAACCCCAAAAATAATGAAAACAACACCCCTGCGATTTAATGCGAAGACCTTTTCGTGTCGGCCATGTCATCACATTCTCTTGGACCAATATGACTCGTGGCCGGGTGATCGAATTCAAATCCCAAACAAGAAACGTGTCATTCCACAAACACCTCGCTTTGGTATCATATAATATGGCTGTAATAATGTGTAATAATAAACATGCGTGTATAATATAAAAAATATAATTTCATTATCATTATACCATCTCCAAATAGGCATGTGTAAGAAAATCATCCTCCGCACACACACACACACACGTATACCTAAATATCAATTATATAAACACATACACGTGTTCTTTAAAGCATATCCAATCCAACATCACCGTATATCCAACATGGCCGAGCCAAAGATTTCACCGCGACCACCTGGAATTGCTTTGGGCAGCAGCTTTCGTCCATCAACGCTGAACTCCAAGGCCTAGTGCGGCTGTTGTTCGGTGTACCTTGACCCCTAGGCTGACCTGTCAGAAATGGTACAAGAGTGCAGGAAAACATTTTTTTTGGTACAAAAGTACTGTAAGTCATTGTAAATCATGGTTTATACAATTTGAGTGCATTTGGCTCAACTCTTGCCCGTCCGGGAAAAAAACGGATAAACATAGAACACGCCTGTCAATTGAAGGTCTAGCTAGATTTCTTCCATAAATTCTGTCAAAGGTCAAACTAGGCATCGTTCCCTGGCAAAGTTGCATATGGATGTTTCCAAGAATTGGGGTACCCCCAAAAAACCATCCAGTCATTAGACCATTTTAAATTGAAACCATTTGAAACCCATGGTGACTTGGGGATCTCCGAGTTTAAGAACCCCATGCGTGCCTTTCTCTGTGCTTGCTATCAAAAGAAAGGGTCCCCTTGTACTGCATGAAAAATGGCGCGGCAATTTCCACAAAGGCCAGGGGAGATTTGCTGTTGTTTCCCGCTTATTTTAAGCGGCCAAAACGGGGATCGTGGATCAGAATAAGAAAGGGTATACCATCGTCAACGGAATTATGTAATGTCAATTCTATGCTTGCTTCCTTTCCACCTGGCATGCTCAAAACATGTCACGAAAATGTGAGTGCACGGTGAATGAGTGTGTGAGTGTGCGTGCGGATGTGTGTGAGTGTGCGCGTGTGTGTGTGTGTGTGTCCCATGCTTTTGGGCAAACCCAATCAGATCCGTCCCGTTGTTCTACACCCTTTCTCCGGACACATCCAAAGACCGTTGTTCTACCCCAATCACATCCGTTTATCCTTTCTTCGGACACGCCCAGAGATGAGCAATACACATGTCGTACTCAATTGTCGTGACGTATTAAAAGGGTGCATATCATATAGTCACCACCAAAGTAGCAACTCTAGTTCAGTCAATCATGATAAAATATGATAAAATCCTTGGACCCTTTGAACATGTCTCGGATGTTATCTTCAAAATATGGAAAGCCAAGTTCCCATGGTCCATGCCATAGCTATTTTTTGGGGTTCTTGGGCTCCGACAGTCTTGGGCAGTTTTGGAATCCTAGGCTGTCAATGGATTGATGCAAGATATGCAAGGAACACCTGGAGGAACGTATTGTAGTTACCCTGAAAATCCCTGAAATCTACAGGGCTCCGGATCCGGTTTCAATTTTGCGATCATCGACTTCTGCAACATTCTCCCTATCCTTTTCCCTATTTGTTGATGGCGATATCGCGCCATTGGGGACTCCCCCCCGAAGGGTACCAAGCTATTTGGCCAACGCCAAGAATCTCAGGCCCACGATACAGAAGCTCGAAACGCAGGCCCTCATTCTTCGGCCTCAAAAGCGCAAGATGTCCGCTGCCTGATATATGGGAGATATATCTATAGTTTATCGGGTGTATAGATACTGTAGATTAAAACTTATTACTGAGGGGCACAACTGTTGTATCCATTTCGTATCCCGGTCATCGAAAACGCGGAAACCTGCAATGAAGATTTTGACTGAGTACCCAGTAAAATGACGATCTACCCAGTAATATTAACCATGGGACTTCACAATCTCTCCAGTGTTCTAAAAATGTGGTTTGAGGCCTGGTTTAACCATCCTGAAATGAGGATAACTATGTATTTAATATCGATATAGAGAGAGAAAAGCAAATAGATAGCGAATGCAATATTCAATAGCCCCAATTTTATCCATGTTTTGTGTTCCAAAAAATACATCCAATTTGTTTGTATGATTTCCTTGGAAGGGTTGTCTAAAAAGTCAGAGCCGTGTCCAGTCTAGTAAGTCCCCTATTGGTGGGTTTATTCCATGTAGAAGGGCTTGTAAGAACAATAGATTAGAATGAACTGAAACAATTTAGCATACATGGATAAGCATGAAGCTAACGACGATACATCCAATAATGTTCACGTGCACTGCAGTGCACCTATAGTGACGGGAGTGGACAGAACCATGGCACTGTGGTTATGATTATATATCAACCAACAAGCAGCAAAGTCTCAAGTATTATTGATGTGTCTATTATTGAAGACGTATTTCAGAAAGAGCCCTTTCGCTCTTGTGTTCTTTTGAAAGCATCCTGTGGAGAAATGTCATCCTGGCTACCCTTTGATGCCCTTTGCAGGCAAGGGTGGCTACCCTGCAGATGGAGAACATGCGTTCTTCGAACAATGGCAGGTATGGGCCAAGTGTTTAACACATATCTATGTACAATTATGTGCATATGCGCATACTTGTAATAAATACATGTGCATAATTGTGTATATATATAACTATATCACATCATGGCCAATCTTAGATACCCTGCAACAAATAAATTCTTTGCTGGTTAGTAGATAATCCCATTGATACCAAAAGGCTAAAGGATTACTACCCATCAAAGATTGACCTAGACATGTATTTATATGTATATATATATATATCCATTGAACGCCCCATAAAGATCCAAACAGCCCCTCCCAAAAAGTATATGTCTAGCCGGGCATTATGGCATTATGTTCTCCCATTCGCATTACTGAACTATCTGACTGTCAACCCCCCCATTGTGTGGACCACTCCCAATCTGAGATATACCCTACAGTCTACATGTTTAAGACAAACATGTTCATATCCGTATTTGTACTTACTTACAGACGTGTGTATACATATGTATATATATATAATGATAATGCATATGTGTATAATTGTGTGCAAAGGGCAAGCAGCTGACATTTTCACATTCCTCAGGTTGACCCAAACAAAAAGGGCGCCCCAACGACGTATCCACATCAAAGATCATGCCCAGGGCTTCCCTTAAACCTGGGCAAATGATCGTCAAATGGCAGCTGGGGAAGGGCAGCTCGGTGAGGAAAATATTGTTTTGCCAGCAAAAATGGAGGGTTCAAGCAACAAAGCCATGGATTTTATATGACTTTATAGGGACAAGCAATAATGGTACCCCTATTCCCACAAGCTTCCTATTCGGACTAGGGGTTTCTTATGGGAGCAGGAGGGTAGGCTTATGGATAGGGATACCGTCTGGAAATGACCCCCACAGTCATGGGAAACCATCAACGGGTCATTTTCCATTGCTATGTTAGATTACTACTGAGTAGGAATGAAATGATTAAATGGTTATGGCTATCCTATCGTACCCTGGTTTTCATACCGAAATGGGATTTATGGATGTTCCTCCCCTCAGTCATTCAAGGTGTCTCATAGGTTTTGATCCATCTCTGGAATGGAATGGATATATAGATTTCCTCAAATGGACCACCAAATCACCCAAGTCGTTCGACCATGATAGTATTGACACATATGGTGACTTGGGAAACCACCATGACTTCAGAGACCCCCATATGGATGCAATGGATGGGACGTGTATAACTGGGAAAAATCACAGAAACGACTCTTCAGTGCCGACGGTGTTTTTCAACCTTCCTGGTTCCCCGGCGACTATCCTCTATGTTTCTGTGTGCATACCGGGGGTGATGAAGCGTGGAGGGTCTAAGTGGTGCACGCACTGACCTTTGTGGTCTCTCCCTCTCTCTTCACCTTTGTGGTGCACTCATCGACCTTTATGGATTTTCCACACGGTCTCTTGTGACCAATACGTAGGAGGGTGAATCCAGGGGGTCCGACGCCGTGTGTCCACTGTTGTGGATAGCGTCCTTTGAACTTCGCACGGTTGTCCTTTGATGCCTTAAATTTGTTGGACTACACCTGATTGGATCGGAACTGTGCTGTTTGCAGGACATGCTTTCCTGGTAGGATTGAGACCCCAACAGGCTGCCTTGATCTTCTTTTCGCCATGGAATCCTATCTACCACTGATCTACATAGAAATCTACATGTCAATATCTAAATGTATAAATATATTAATATGGGTATAGCATGGTATAGCACATGTACATGTATAAACTACATCCAAGAAAAAATGATAAACAATGCATCTATATAGAAATACGTATGACTGCATGTATGGCTTCAGCTTCGCCAATTTTGGCCACACCGTTCTCACTTTTTCACCCCTTAGACAGGGTCCCCGGCAAGGGTCGCACAAGCGACTGGTCACGGGGCCGGAAGCTTTCAACATGGGAATATCCTGGCAGCTTATGTTGCCCCAGTGGAGATCCGAAATGGAGCTTGGATCGTAACAAAATCCCATATGCGAACCATGGTGCTGGTATATTTACCAACAAAACTGGCGATTTTGTTATGGGGTAAATGTAGGTAAATACTCCAGCACCATGGAGCATATGGGTATGGGTTATCAAATGGATTTCTGGGCTGACCGTGATAATCAACATACTGGATGGTATGCCATGTAATATTCCAAAAGGGGTTTGGAACATTGCTCAATTGGACAACAAAGAACTCTGGTTCCAAAGTAACAAAATCCAGCTTGGAAAAAATGAAGGAGCCATGTCTATATTTGATGGTCATGGTGCCTTGGTGCCTTGGTGGGCGGTTCCAATATGTTCCAATCCGAAAAAAACTGCGAATTCACCATCATCCAAGAACTTCCAGTTGCCTCTGCTTCAGTTTCCTGTGGGACAAGTTAGGAGAAGTTTGCTAAGTTGGTTTATAACTCCAATAACTATGGTTTATAGGTGATATATCTATAGTATCCATGGGATTATAAACAAACTTATAACTTGGGGGGCACCACCTTGTAGGAATTAAGCTCTTTGGTTCAATGGCCATTGCCACAGCGACCACTCTTCCATTTGTAGATGAGTGATCATTGTTTCGATGCCTTTTAGTTATATAACCATAATTCTAGGCGTTGTATCCCAGCTCATGGGCGGTAAATGCCCATAGTTATAGCCATAAAACTAGTCATTATAAGCGATTTTCTCACCATGATTAACCATCATTAACCACTATCAACCATGATCCCAACCAGTATCAACCATTCTTCCCCATGATTTTCCCGACTCCCTCAAGCCACTTATTTTTCACGAATCTAACCCATGAGATCCCCATAGCCAGGCAAACACCACAACCGAGGCACATTCACTTCCAATAGCCAAACATTGTACTCATCATCCACCTGCGACAACGAGGTTGGCTTTTTTTGGCCCACAGGCCAAGTGGCTGTTGAGTGGGGAAAAAGTTTCGTGATGGCTGTTGAAACATCTCATTTTGTCACTCACGGGGATTTCCAATCAGCAATCCAACATGCCAACCCGAGGCGCAGGCTCAGGAGCACAAGAAATGGAGACTGCTCATGAAAATCCTCAAGAATGTACATGGCAAACAATAATTGCGCACCATGAAGTCGTAGCCGAAGAGTTGGAAGCTGCACGAGTGATTCTCAGACCTTAACCGGCGCATCATTCAGACGTGCTTATTAACAATAGGATAACCCAGTTGAATAATGTAAATTCGATTTAGATAGTTGATGAAGACAATATATATATATATAATGAATTATATGAAGACATGGTTAGATTCTTTGTTTAGACTACCGGGTTAGATTGATAGGTTGTAAACGAGATACTGACTGGGATGCACGTCAAAAAGGGGACTGACGTGTTGCTGATGGTTGCCCAAATATCTGGGAAAAAAGCACCCTCCAAACCGATCCGGAAATACACAATCCCAGCAAAACAGTGACTGTGTGGCGTTTTGAATTTCTATCATCTTTGGTGCTTACTATAAAGACATGGAACATGTATTCGGCAAAGCGGTCAGAGTGGAAGCAGCCCAGGGAAAATCATTTTATCTCATTCTTCACCTACAATGACTTGATTATTCAGACTGACAATGCACACACAGTTTCATACACATACATATGTGAATAACAAGAAATGACGGGATATTATATTATGTTATATTATAGTGATTTGTAGATGTGTCCTAAGGACCTTATGTACCTACCTATACATATCCATGCCAAGTTAATGGTTTCAGGTTCCAATCCCTTTAAACAACAGAGGTACAAACAGTAGCCATAATCTTCCCAAGTAGAGATGGACGAGAGCAAACAACTCCCAGAATACCCTAACAATCATAACCAGTACTACGACATAATCAGTAATATATATATATATATAGATAACTGTAATATACTAAAAATATGATGAACATGTTGTGCCCATATTTGTTGGGACCTCCTACCTACTAACTATTCTTGTTTACTTTGCAGTTTTCGAAGGCGGTCCCTATGCCGTCCAGCTTGGCTTCCAGCTTTGATAAAACTTCTGCCACACCTCGGGATGACATGCACCAGCGCCATGGCGGTTCCAGGTTCCAAAGGATCTAAGAGAATCTAAGACGTTTACAAAAGAGGGAAACTCACCTCTATTTCATGTATACTGGATATCCACATGTTTCAATCTTAATTTGTTATTTTTATTTGAGTTCTTCAGTTCTTTGTATGCAGAGTCCCTACCAGTGATAGATGCGGTGCAGCGAGAACAACAATGAAGAAACAAAACACACATAGTACTGATAAACCAAGTTCTTGACGTGCTGGAAAATGGTGAGAAATGGTACCCTCTGGAAACTTAAGTTTTATAAACGGTAAATCATCGAAAACCCATCGAAAACCCTTCAACAATGGGTAATTCCTGCCCAAGAAATCATGGGGGTTGTCAAATTCCTGGCACAAATTGCCATCTTGCATCATTCCGCCCTATTTTTTTGTCGAAAATGTGTCCCAACTTGACCTATCATGTGGATGTTTCCTAAAATATTGGTACCCCTAGTTATCATCCATTTATAGATTGGATTTTCATAAATCATCCAGCTATTGGGGTACCCCCATTTATGGAACCCCCCCATGTAATGACCATTAACCATTATCAACCACTATTAACCACTACCATTATTAACCAGTGTCAAAAAGTTGATTCACTTTTCCAAAGATTCAAGTTTTCCGAAAAATCCCATGTTGCGACACCTTGGTTTTCCAGGGAAAAAACGACTCTTGGTATTCCACCAAGGAGCTGAGCAATGAATTCACCACGATCTTCTGCATGGCGGGTCGAATCTGGCCGTGGCCGCGGCTAACGGGGTTTATAAACACCTCTGGTCCGTTGAGTTGATTTACCGGTGGCAAAATGGTGAGATTTACCTAGCTATGTTAGATGAGCAAGGTTTATCATTGTATATATATGTATAAAATCCTTTTGAGCTATCGTATATTCAACATTATTCAACCATATCGAACAAAATGATTCATAATTATATTTATACATCATATACAAATGAGCCAATACAACACACACACACATATCTGTATATATACATATGTAAATATTATCATATTATATAATTCGATCTTGCTGCTATCCCGAAGCTTGGCAGCCCTAGTTTCACCACCCTCTGTCGTTCCACACCGCACCTTGTCGTTCCACACATCGTAGCCAGCCTTCTCTGAGAGAAGGCTGCGATATCTGTCCTGTCGTAGCGCGCCAGCGGTGGGAAAGGCCATACCCCAATGGTGGTAGAAACATGTGCGAACATGTATAAACCACCAAATAGCAGGGGTTTTCTTGGATGAAGTGGCACAAGAATGTTTCTGGTAGCGAATCTCTGGAGAAACCTGCCCAGGGTCCTGCGTCCACTGACATCTCCAGTCCTTAGCCAGGGCCGAAAATTGGCTTTCGGGTGTCTCCTGCGAAGCAGGTTTTATAATGTTCATCTGGGGTTCTGAGGGGCCAGACTGACACTGGAAACCTACCATTTGGAACAGCAATCACATGTTTCCAATGCCATAGCTACTGAATGGCGAGTGTTAGTTGATCATGATTCAATCATGACCAGAATCATTCAGCTATAGCCAGTAAGCTTGGCAATCCTGACAGGCGGGGGAATAATAGCTACTGTAGAAAAGGCTACTGAATACAGGAACGATGGGTCACAATTTGGAAGATGATTGAAAGAATCATAACTAGTCAACCTGCAGAATAAAGTCCTGGATTCTTGGATTATCCCACTTGCTGGGCAAACTGACCCCAGCTACCGGCCAGTGTAGCAGCCCGCAGCGGCCGAGATTCTTCATCGTCGGGATTGAAGTTGGGATGATTTTTCATGATCACAGTGTGCGTGAGATGCTTAAAACCTGTTCGGAGCAGAACCGGAACCTATGAACAAATACTCCAGGAAATTGGGATTTACCATCAACCATGTGGATTTTATTGACAAAAATGTGGGATACAAGATGATACAAAGGAATATAGTGGGATATAATAAGAGTTATAATGGGATCATATTAATTCAGAATGGGCCCCTGTTCATCCCCAAACCTAGAAGATTTAAGTCTGTACTTTCTATTCATTTTAAACATACCCTATCGCACTATCGATGAGCGGCTACACAGTTCATCCTCTTTGATGCTCGTTTTGTCCTGCGATTCAAGTGTTGAAAGGAGAACATGAAGACCAAAGCTGCTTTGATACCGCTCAAATATGATATGCATGTGTATCTACAGTATATGAGTATATGTATAAATATATGTATATGTGCAAAACACCCATAGGGATCAAACAATATGGAATAATGTTATATATATAATATATATATGTATACAGTAAACATATATTTAAACAAATATATGCTATAGACTAATCATGTGGCTATATATCAACGGTTCAACCTGGCTCCTGATCAGCAGGACACGGGTCATACAGTCACTGGCTTGATTTCACCGGAAGAAAAAGGACATCATGACCTGACAAACCCCACCAAATCCATATATTCCTCCAGCAAATTCACGTAGACCCTGCTTAAATTGCCAATTTTCAGTGAAAGTACGAAATCTTGCAATCCCCTATTTGGTGGGGTCTATGTGAATTTTCTGGAAATGCCAACCCCAAATCAATGAACCTCTGGGCTGTTGATGGCTGTTGATCATTGGGGGATCCCTGGGGTTAACTAAGAGATTTTCTCGAATCTACGTGAAGGTTTCCCCTAGGGTCATCATATCACCCGTCCAAGGTACGGTCCCCAAAGTCATCCAAGGAGTAGTCTTCTGCAGCGAGTTTGACATAGCCTTAGCTTTCAACAAAATTTTCACAGCAGTTTGCTGGCTTGTTTCACTTAACTGATGGATCATCGTGGTCAAGGCCTTTCGACAACCAACTTGGCCTTCGGTAAGATTTTATACATATATGTGGGCATCATGGTTTGACAGGGTGCACTAACAGCCATGGAAGGCACAAAGGGTCTGGGTTCCATGGTAAACATCCGAGTCCAGGAGATACTTCTTGCATCTGGTTCCTGAAATTTTGTCCAAATGAACATTTCAATCATGGGAATCATTTCCACTGTTTGGTGGGTTGAGCCATCCAGAATATAATGGTAGCCCCCAAAAGGATCGACATGTAACATCATGTAACATGTATCTATTCGTTTCTTTGAAGGATGAAAGTCATGTTTGAACCATGGCAAGTGCAAAACACAAGCCACGGATGACCCCAATGATAGCTGGTGAATAAACCTTCATTGGATCTTATTGATGGTGGTTCGTTGGTAGCAAATGAAACCATAGTCCCATGGTAAAACCCGAATTGCTAGGGGAGTGGCACGCCACTGACTAGGGCCAGTTCAATTCCAAAACCACACGAATCCAGATAAAACCAATAGAAAAAAAACAGCAAACAACACTTTTTTCCCCCTTCTTCCGGTGTCCAAAGTCATGGGCGATCCGGGGGATCCAACCCCCGATCCCCAAGGTCTCCAGACATTCGCTGAAGAAGTAAATGGTCAAGGGATTCAGCGCCGTGACCATGACCCACTGACGAATGTCATGCTTCCTGGCGCCGCCAATCCTGACGGAACGGAACTTGGAGCGGTTGATGGTTGCCAGGTGGTGTCACCCCTGGCATCATCCTTAAATTGAAGCATGTTTAGTATTGAAACCCATGGTGACTTGGGGATCCACCATTCTAGGAAACCTCCAGTTATGTTTGTTGGCTTTAGAAACCCGTATAGATACGAACGTTATCAGCAAATGAGCATCATCTTCCAAACATGTTTGACCTAGGCCCTCGTTTCCGCAAGGGGACAGCGTTTCCATTGACCCCAGCATCCCCGCCAGTCATACTGTTGCCTGGCAGGCGATAGACGTCACCAACACTATTGTTGCTGCAGCCAAGCCGTGCCTTGTGTCCCACTAATGTTTGCCCTGCAAACACCTCCTCTGAATCGTGACCCATTCGTTCCCTTGCAGTTGAGCGGCAGCAAAGGATTTTCAATATACTTCCTTGGCATCGGCCCGGTTGAAGTTTCTCATGGCCAATCTTAGATACCCTGCAAAACATGAAATTCTTAGCTGGTTGGTAGATAATCCCATTGATACAAAGACTAAAGGATTAAACTTCCCATCCAAGATTGACCTAGTCCTGAGTACTTCGTTGGCCTCGTCTATAAATAGGTACAGTGTCAAATTTGAAGGTGAAACAAGACATCCTGAGCACTAGTTTCACATGATGAGCTCCCGCGGCGCTTCACTGGGCAAGGTACTGGCAAACATAGCTGCAGCTCTTGCCTCCACGTCTAAGAGTCTAGAGCTGGGTGCTCAACAAGCGAGGGAAACAACAGACAGTAGTGCTGCAATCCCACCAAAAAACAACAGTGAGTTTACGGTAAAGCAATGTTTATTTTTCTAGGGCATGGTTCGCAATACGATTATGCCCCCAGAAAGGTGAAATTGGAGACATTTCACATGACTCATTCAATCTCTCTCTCTCTATATATATTTAATTCTTGGGTTTTCTCATGCAATCCGTGTGAGTCTGCTTGGTGAGAGGCCAGACGGGCCTTGGGAAACCCATCACAAAAAACATCCCAAGAGCGGTGGCGAACAACAACACCCCAAAGCACCCAACGCTGCTCTCAGCCATGTAAGCAAGTTGAACATCACAGGTCAGCTGGATCTATAGTATCTATAGTACCACATAAATAAAGCTAGACATGTGACTTACCACTGTTTTAGCAGGATCTTTTTTTAGCACTTTCCTATCTTTCTGGGGTTTGCTGTATCTTTTTCCGGGGTTCCACAACTCGTTGTGGCACCTCTGGAGTGTCGCAAGATTCGATCCAAATCGTTCTCCACCTGGGCAACTGGGATGATGATGGATGATGCACCTCGACTTGATTGCAAGTTACGTGCCGTGGTGCTCCCAACATAGTAAGCCAATAATTTTTAGTTATTGGAGTGTTGTTAGTTTTATGTTCACCAACTTAGCCATCGGAAACGGGGGCCCCACTTTGTAGAGAAAATATGAGAACATGGTGATGAATCAATGGATGGAATGGGAAACCCTATTTCTGGACAAGTGATTTCACATTTTGACAATGCTAATGCCGTGTTCAAAAGTTAATTCAATAGATTTATGGTTCTTGTGCATGGATGGGTGGTTGGAGCATCATTCATTGAGCACTACATTATCAGTATGCTAATGCATGTGAGTCTGGATGTCCCAGGATCTCTCTTCCCTATTTTGTAAACGGATTCAATGGTCCAAAATGGTGCAATCATCCTCTGCAAGCAACCTGTGGGAAATGTCGTCTTATGAATGTCTCATGGGACCATAAATTTCTTGAATTTAGGAATCTGGGGTCACGACACCATATATCCTGAAGGTGATGTCCCCACTGCTCGTGTGGAGAATGTCTCTTGCATGTTTATGCGGTACAAAAATAGTATGTATAATTGTTCTATCACATACAGTAGAGATGTTAATGTACTGTGCAAACCTCAAGAGTTGAAACTATATATGTACGCATCTACATGTGTATATACATGTATGCATATATACATATGGGCGCGTTTGAAATCAAACATATCCAAAAATGGCAATCTCAACAGGGAAAAGGGTGATCAACATTGACCATGGGAGTTTGGGGTAACTACATGTTTACATGCAATTACCCTATATTCAAACATACCCCATTTCATATATATATATATATACATTATAATATGTATATGTACAACAATATATATATAAGTAATATTATTAAAATATATTATATATATCCACGTGTATGTATATTTATTATATACCTCTTGTGGCATGGTGCATCGGTCTGGTGCTCTTTTTCTTGCCGCACGATGAAGTCGCAAGCACGATGCCGAGATGCTGCGAGGATTGGCCGTTTTTTGTCTATCCAGAAGAATCTGAGGAGTTCACATGTGAAATTTCCAGGAAAATTTCCAGCACAAGAAACAAATATATGGGCAAACTACTCTGGTTGGTGGTATACCTACCATCTTGAAAAATGATGGATTTCGTCAATGGGAAGGATGGCATCCCATATGTTACGCAAAATAAAAACATGTTTGAAACCACCAACCAGTAATGGTTTTTGATGCTGTAAAGCACCAAATATGGGGTGGTTCAGCAGCATTGTATTCTGCAAATTCTGGGATTGGCCTGGTTGATCAGCAGCTGGTGCTGTGATGGGTGCCAAAAAGAGTGGGTCTTGTGGCTACGCCAACATCTACGCCGCACATGGGCTTGAGATAGGAGCATCTCCACATTTCTATCTACTATAATTAAAACGCCTGTGCAGTAGAATCAGAAGTATATGAGATTATCAATGTCACAGCCAAACAATGACTCATTTAATTTAGCAATCTGAAAGTAATTATATTACCAGGTGACCAAAGTTGGCAATGGATAAGTCTTTCTTTGATAATGATAGATGGCTATCGTACATTTGATGCGATAGAAATCGCATCCTCAGATTCCTCAAATTCCTCAGATCAGCTCGACATTCACTGCCTCTGCCTTGCCAGATCCTATCTCTACTCTGAAGCTAATCATGTCTCCCTCTTTCAAGCTGGTCCTTAGTCGCAGCAGGGCCCAGCGCATGGGTACCATGGGTACCTGTACCCATGGGGATGACCCACAAGACACCAGTCTCTTCTGCATCTTGCTGAGGGGTAAGCATACCAAGCTTACTCAATGCTTGATTTGGTGTTTCCATGTGTTTCCGAAATATTTTCCCATGTGAAGTAACGGAAGAACCGTTGCGACAAAGACAGATGCAGGATTTTGGTGCACCATGAGCATCTTGAAAATTCAAGACCGCCAATCAGGTTCCACAGGCTGCTTCGCTGAACAGGACATAACAGGACCAAGGGGCGACAAATGTCCATTTGACCTGACAACACTGCGGCTACCCTCTGGCGTCAGAGATCCATCATGATTTGCCGTTGCGAAGTTTGATCTTTCAAAGGGCTCCTCTGTTGATTTACAGCACTTCTCGCGGGGATGTAATTCGTTTCAAACAATCCACCCAGGAACTTCACACGCGCCCACCAGGATACAAAAAATGGGAATTTCAGGATCCTAAAATGGAGGTACGTTAGTACCATATAAGGCCATGTTCCTGGGGATATTCCCTTACATAGGCCTTAAATAGGCCTTACTGTATATATGGTAGGTACCTCCAATTTAGGTTCCTGAAATGGCCAGTGAAAAAACAAGACATGTGGGCCATGTGTGAAAAATCTCCTGATCTCCAAGGGAAAAGGATGTGGATATTTCAACAACACCATGGCCCCAATCTGGGTGGTATTTATTTTCGATGCATCCATGGTTTTTTCGTATCTACGGTACCTTATTTTTTTTTGCATAATCAGCACTTGATCCCTCTTTCAGAGTATGAACCTGGTCTCTCCCAATGAAGAAACGAAACAACTTGGACACTTCTTCGATATCAAACTTCCTTTTCAGAATATGTGTATATATATATACAATAACTCCCCAGTTCCAAACTCAAGGATTTCTCCATTTATTCCAACGCAGCTCCCATCCTTTCGAGATCCCAACCCACCTAGTTCCAACAAAGAGATCCCCGGCGAAGGATTCCGAGATCACAAAGCCCCAGTCGCCTCTAAAACTCCTAGGCTTTAGTGAAACGGACGACCAGGGATGGCCGTAAGGACCCAGTTAAATGAAAAATCATTTGGAACTACCATGGATTCCATCTTGGTAGAAAAACTATTTGAAGAAAAGCTATTTGAAAACCTCTGATTGGATTGATTGGATTCCAGAAATAACTTCGAACACTGTTTTTTTGGGGGGGCAATCTTTATGGAATCATGGGCTAACCAGTCAAGTGTGATGGTTTCTTGTATTTTTCTAAAAATATGGGAATCGACATAATAGCAAAATATGTACCATAAAATCCGGGATTTCTCTCTCCCTCTATAATTCTACATATGTAGCATATGCAAACATAAATGTATATGTGTGCGTGTGTTTGCCTTGCCGCTTCACAGTGGACATCTTTGTACAGAAACATGTATAGTGCAGGTGGGGGCAAACATCCGCTGGTGGATCTCCGAACAACCGCCTGGTGTGGCATATGATAATCATAACAACCTGATGCATCCATCTAAGCTTGATGCAGTTGATAGAAGTTAATCGCTTTTTGTTTTCAACATTTATCATACGATTCCCCGGATGCTACTAATTGGCAATCACCGGCTTGATATCTAGCAGCTAGCGTAACCGATATAGGTCAAGGGGAAATCCACCGACCTTGGATTTTCGCCTGTGTGAAACCACCAGCAAAGACGCAGGAGTGGGAGTTTCCGTTGCACCGTAAGAGGTCTGCAATGATCCCTTCCCCCTAATACTTAACCCCCCCCCGCCCAAATAATAAACACCTCAGGGAGTTTTTATCATTAAGGTGGTATTTATTATTAGGGAACCCTAATAAATCGAAACCCTTAATTAATAAAAAAAAAAAAACGATTTCAACATCAATTAATTTTCCTTATATAATGCAATTAAACTATTGCCAAAAACTGGATTTCGAAGCGGACCCTATTAATAATAAATTGAAACCCTTAATTTAAAAAACTCAAATTTTCACGGACCCCAATAATAAACACCCCGGGGTTAACTAGTTTTTTTTAATTAGGGGGCGAAACCCACAAATGGTAGCTTTATTTTTGATTTGTTTTCTAAAGGGGATCAATTAAAAGTCAAATTGGCCAACCTGAAATTATCCAAAATTAGAGATAAACCCTAGTTTTTATTATTTGGGGGAGGTTTAGGAATAGGGGGAAGGGATTAATAAAGCAGGGGCGGTATTTCTCGCAAACATATGTATATATTATATATATATGCTCTTGCAGTATATTTATTATGCAACAAATATAACAAGTTTGATATATTTTAACCATACAGTACATGCACAAATTCTGCTGAAAAGATCTGAGAAAAGATAACTATGTGAGCATGAACCACCAGGCCCACAACTCTTCCCAGCTTGTACGCATCTGTCCTGACGGTGCCAGTCAACCTTGGCTTCGCGAAATGTTTTTAAAGTAATTAATCCGACTTGATTTGAGGGTGAGAAATCTGAAGCTAAGATTCAGGTGAGTGCTCATGCTTCTTTGTTGGCCATACCAGGCCCTTGAAACATACATATCTGCAAACTGTTTCTTACTACTCCGTTTGCCATTCTTCCCCTGGCCACCCTCAACTGTGCCTTCAAAAGGCTCTCCCAAACCAAACTTTTTGACTGTCAAACTACGATCCCACCTCCAAAAGAAAAACACGCATGTTTAACTCTTGCAGGCCTAACTGCCCCGTCAAAAAAATTGAAAAACAAAACTCTTGCTGGGTCACCAACAATATTTGCAGAAAGAACGGTGTTCTCCGGGTGAGCAAGTAATTAGGACAGCCATCTTGGCAAAATTGTGGTGCTGCATGGTTGCCACATCCAAGAATGATCCCACGTGCAATCGACAACCACTCGGATATCACTAAAAAATACGTTGTCCTAACGTAACCTGGCTAGCTGGAACATACTTCTAATAGGAAAATCAATGGGATAATCAAGAATAGGTGGTTTTCCCGTTGAATCAGCCTTAAACTCCTTCAAATCGGAAACCTCACCATGAGACAAACATCCAATAACATCCACCATCGAATCACCAAGTTCCATCCCCCTGTTCCATCCCCCTGTTCCGTGGAAGCAGCGGCCAAGGCACTTTTTCCCCACCAACGTGGCCATCTCCCGCGCCTTCCTGGGCGATCGGCTCCGGGACGGGACCGGCACCGGGAGCACCGGGAGCACCGGTGAAGTCGTCGCATGCGTCGCGGGGCTCAGGATGCGCACCTCGGGATGGATACCCTCTGGTAATTTAACATAGCTATGGAAAATCACCATTTTCAGTGGGAAAATCCACTATAAATGGCCATTTTCAATAGCTATGTTAAATTACCAGAGGGTATCAACCAATACACGAACCATATAGTTGGCCACCTTGAACCCTAAACCTTCACGGAGTTTTTGATACTTATAGCATCTTATAGCTAACTAATAGTGAGGGTTACTGATACTTATTAACTTAACTATAGTTAATTGATTAGTATTCATCTGTTAATGAATGTCAATGTTTTCTTTCTGGTTGGTGGTTTCAACCCCTCTGAAAAATATTAATCAGTTGGGATTATTTTATATTCCCAATATATGCAAAGAATAAAACATGTTCCAAACCACCAACCAGTTTTTCAATATTCCCCATACAAACATGTTACATGTTCCCCATAAATTCCATAGTCTTGGTTGATGTCCTGAGATGCAAAATCACCTGAAACATCCTCAGAAAACCTGAGCGTCCTAATGAACTATACCGGATCAACTGATCATGATTATATACCGGATCTAGTTATTATAATTATATACCGGATGTATTTATTATGATCATCATAATTTAATATAATTTATGGTTTCAATTTTAAGAACCACGGATAGTGTATCTATCATGGCAGTCGCCCACGTCAGTCGCGCGACGTTGGAGGCTTCGAAGGTGTCTTTCTCTTTGCTCACATCCTTCAGAGTGCGGGTGGCTCCCACCAAGTGGCTAGCCCAACCCGTGAAAAAGTTGGGGAAAAAATGGCTTGACATGGCTTGACATAGCAGATAACCACCAGCTTCTGGATTTTGTGCTTGTTTGGCCAGGCGTAGCTCCATGTCTCTTTCTGGATTTGTTTTCAGGTCCAAGTCCAGGTTCCAAGGTTAGTATCGGACATAGCTGGAATTGAAGCTGGGGTGGAAGTTACCCATCATCTGCTCAGCATGGAACAAAGAGAACACACGTGTTGGACATGTCATTAAACATATACTAATGTATATATATATATACACATACAATCATATTAGATGTGAAAAATGCATGCATGACTATTCACTCATGATCAAACAATTACTACGGGCTATATTTCTAAATTGTACCCTGTTGCTTCACCATTGCAGCCTATACTGCGCGGCTGAGCCACTCGCGTGATCCGGAACTCAACAATGTCTCCAGTCACCAAGGGGCCACCCAAATGTCGGTTGCCTCCAGTGCAGACATGATGCAACACATTTTAAATGGGTCAAACATGGGACTTCAGTTTGATTTTAATGGAATTTTATGGATGTTCAATGAGATTGAACCATCAACAATGGGAATAGTGGTCCCCCTCATATATCTCAGATGATCTCTAAATTAGATTCAAAATTCTTGCAAGAAATAACATCGACGTTAGAACCATCGAAAACCCAGCCCCTTTTTTGTCAACTCTTACAACACGGCGTGAAAACCAACCCAACACACTTGCATCCCAAAAATGGCCAATAATCATACTGTATGTAGTATACTTACGATGGATGGTATGTCCTAAACTCCAGACGTTATTGCAGCTTTTGTTTTGGGGGTTGAAGTTACAGTTTCACGCTGACAAGCCCTCACAAACTGCCTGTCCGCATGGTTCTTGGGTCATGTTCTTTTGGACAGTGCACGGTTCCGCGTGGCTTGAGTTTATGTGAACAAAATTTCATGCATATCTGAATGCATGCACTTATAATATAACATAATAACACATAAAATATTATAATCATATAAATATATATGTACATAGAATTATAATCTAATAACATATGATATGCTAATCTAATACAATCTAATATAGTCTAACAAAAATACAATATAAAATAAAACAATATATACTATAATATAATATGATAAAGCATTATACGGCAACATAATATAATAGAATATAAAATACAATATAATATATTATAATAACATATTATAATACAATACATAATACATATATATATAGATAACATATGTATATAATATGTATCTCGATTTGTCGGTTTATTGTTGTGTATGTGCGTAGCTGCATAAGTACGTAATTGCGTATGCATGTCTGTATGTCTGCATGTATGTATGCATGCATGGATCATGATGATGTATGCATGTATGTTGGTCTCCATGTATGCATGAATGCGTGGATGTCATGCATGTATGTGTCTATGCAAATGTGTCATATCCACATATTCTACATGTATCATTTCTCCAACATTTGAACATAGAACTATGGAATTGCCGCATCCTCCGCCCAGGTACTTCTCAAGCCCACGAAAACGTCGCCATCGAAGTGAGGTGAAGTGATGAACCCCCACTCGCCACTGAACTTTCCTAGGTCTCACTGGGAAAATGATCGGGATATGATAGGGATAATTAATTAATGGGGATTTAAGCGTTGATATCTACATATTAAGGGGTGAATCGTGAATAATCACTGAACTTGTGTGGGTCAAACCATACATGGAGGTACCTGCAGTTATCATCCACTTTTTCATTTTCGTTTTTTTCCCTTCACGGGATAAACCATCCAGCTATTGGGGTGGAACCCACCATGTGTGTATGCGTCAATTGAATCGTGACAGCCATCCAACGAAACAGAAGCATATGGAAGTCAAAAACATTCAAAAACGACCAGAGTGACTGTCTCTAGTGGGATGTTCATCCACCAACATCTATGGTGTTATCAGCGGAAAAATGATTTGTGGCGTACATTACCACAATATTTCACAACTGTGGCAGCTGGGCCTCAGACGTTGACCATCACTGGTTGGGTATTGATGTTTGGGCATCATGTGGATGTTATCATCATAATTTATCTGTTGTTTGTTCACTGGGTCAAACAAGGGGAAAAGGGGTATGCCCTATGCATCCCACATATCAAGTGATTAATGGTTGGTTGAGAGGTGGGCTCCAGCATTGGGCGAAGCCAAGAAAACCATTTGACTTGGTTAAAATCTCAATGGTTGGGAAACCACCTATTGTTTGTTCATGATCATCTTTCTATATATATATCATATATGGATCCAGTACTAGTTTCAAACCCTAAAAGTACTCATATCCTATCTGGTTGCTGGTTTCAACAAGATATAAGTTGGTTTCTAACCCAATCTAAATATAGTTATAAGTAAGTATCATACACCAACTTGTTATAGTTACAAACCAACTTCAACCAATCGCGATTCCGACCTGGGGCCCCATCCGGTGCTTGCAAGGACCGATGAAGACCGCTGTGATCCCACATGAAATATCCGCCGAGTTGCTGACGGTTCCGCTACAAATTTGCCCCAGGAGCTCTGACAGCGGCGAAGTTCGGCGCAGCAGTCGCACCTGGACGGCTGCGCTGGTGCGGCGGTTGTCTGTGTTGAATCGCGACTGGTTTAGACTTGGGGGATAGTTCACTATAGACTTTCCCGGTAGCATGTGGAACATGGCCCATTTATGGATGAATTAGCCATTAAGATGGTCATTTTTTGCATCTATGTTGATTTGCCCGAAGATAACTAGGGTTTATGGTGATGAATATGGTTAGATGGGTTGTAAACCAGTGAATTTATAAAAGGGAACACAACTTTCTAGGAACAAGTGGAGGTATATACATCTAATATACTAAAAACTAATGGGAAGTCCCAAAGTTCAACCCTTTCTACTAAGAAAAATCTTTCATTGTGCTCTTTATAGAGGGCTTTCCACAATCTGCCATCATCCCCAATCTACATATGGAAGACAACGAAGATGAAAGTGAATGCAGAGTCGGACGCCTCGTTCCCATATAGTGCGGTGGAACCGCATATTAACAAGTTGAAAAAATGTCAGAAAATATCAAGTTGGTGGTTTCAACCTGGTTCAAGTTGAAGCTAGTAGTAAAGCCATGGAACCGTTTCAAACCAGAACCAGTGACCAGTGACTTCCGAGCCTTAAGTGGATCAACATGTCCTAGCATGCAAAACTACTTCTTGGCAATTTGCGGTTGGGGTGAGGTGTGTTCATATTCATACCTTGTGGATCATAATTTGGATGTATTAATGCAAATCCTATGTGTTTTTATCATGTTCCTTATTAAATTGCCATTTGGGGGATATACCCCATTTTCAGGCACACCCATACTTGGATTTGCTCAATGAACTAACAAAAAAATCCCAAATGCTGGATTTCCCCTTTTGGAAAACAAACAACTGGTTGGTGGTTGACCTACCCCTTCTGAAAAATATTGTCAGTTGGGAGTATGACATTCCCAATATTGTATATGGAAAAAATCAAAAAATGTCCCAAACCACCAACCAGATCATCTTCAGCACATCGCATATCATCCCATGTCCCAGATTTCCCAATGCGCCGAGCCACGTTTTCAGCGTGGAGTCGTTCGCTGCCACCCACGGTGAATTCGACCGTCTCCCCTCGTTCGCCAACATCGATTTCCAATGGAAATGCTTGACTTACTTTCAATTCAAGTAGACACCTTTCATATATCCTTTCATTAGTTGATCACACCATCTCCAGCGATGCAGGTTCAGAAGTTGATTTGACAACACCGCCCAGACAAGATGACCTGCCAAGGCGAAGACTGAGACGGCTTGGAACTGCCGCAGCAGAAGCTACACTGTCTCCAGTGCCCCCAGACAATCAGAAAGGATTAGATGGCTATCCAGACAGCATGGCCCCTCAAACTCCGACCCAAGTGCAAGAACCAGAGCAACAAGAAGCTACGCAAGAAGCAAAGCCATGTCTATCCCAGTTAGTTGCTGGATAATGATAACCAACCAGACTTTAACCCACTTATGGGATATACCCCCACTTACATGTTTGTTATTTATTATATAATATATTAGTCCAATTTCCCACCTGGAACTGTGCTCTCAAGTGTGAAAACACGACGCTTTGAATGGAGGCTTTAATGGTAAAACCATCCATAATGGATGATTTTCCATTGGTATGCTTGATGAAATTCACCAAAGCAGCCATTTGCTGACTTCTCTACTTTACACCCAAATCCCTTCAACATAGTAAAAACAATAATGATAAACAGAAGAACATGATAATGATAACGATACTCAACATGAACATGATATCAATATATTGAATGATACAGGTAGTATAACAATAATATTTGTCAGTTGGGATTATGACATTCCCAATATATGGAAAAATAAAAACATGTTCCTAACCACCAACCAGTCATATATGTAATATACAATAATAAAAAATACCTCTTTAAGTCTACCCTGACAGCCACATGGCACCTGGTGACAAAGGTGGTAGCCCTGGATTATCCCGAAGATGGAGGAACACATCCCCTTGGCCGACGCCGAGATATGAAAGCTTCGCATTGCTGGGATGAAGTGCTAGATTACATTCAAGAATTCAACATACCAGCAACGAACTTGGAACAATTATATCCAAAACACTTTAGCTCGATGGATCGATAGATAGATAGATAGATGGATGGATGGATAGATAGATAGATAGGTAGGTAGGTAGATAGATAGACATACATATATATATATAGAATATAGAGTATGCCAGTTCTGAAGTGAGTAGAAACACTAGCATGCAGGTGACGCATTGTGATGGATTTGATGCACACCATTGCCTGGCAGATCCAATATGATCTTCTTTTGGCGATCCCCTGGGGAGAAAAAGAACACACACACACACACCTTCAGCCGGTTATGTGGCAACTCCATCTAAGCCCCAAAACACTGAAAATCAACGTGTATGTCTACACTCCATCCAGCAATCACCTTTGCTCTGGAAAAAAAAACAAAGTCGAACCTAAGGAGCTCCTCCATCAGCATTTGATTAATTACAAAGACACTCGCCAAAACATCCGGCAAATGGATGTGCATTCAACATCATTCAACCATCTTTAACCTCAAATATGCCATAATCATGCCGGCGGATCTTTTACCGTCCCACAAAAGCGGGGTTGGGGGTGGGGTGGGGTGGGGCAGTAACGTCCCAGGCAAGGGGTGGGAGGTGGTGATGGGGAGGGCCCAAGATATGTGTGCATATAATGTTCTTGGGTTGATGCATATTTTCTTTTTTCATGCGTGGTTTTCATGTTGACGGAAGAGTTGAAATGTAGATTGAAACGCCAACATTTTTTTTCCCATTCTTTCTTCTGACATTCTCTGAATTGAATTTAATTGGTAGAATGTGGAGACATTTTAAAATTCAAGACCACATCCGTGCCTTGTGATGCCCAATGGAAAACATCATGAAGATTTTGAGTCTTCTCATCCTGTTAAAGCTGGCTTCAGTTTCACTTCTACCGCTCCTTGGAGAATTGATGAGAATTGCCTTCAAACTTCGGTTGTTGTGGCCGACCTGGATTGCACTGTCACACTGTCAACAGAAAATCGATAAACATCGATGATGCATTTTCTGCAATCAAAATCAACATTTCGCTAAAAAGAAACAATGATTTTTGTATAATTGTGGGACCGTGAAAGATCCGGCGAGATAATCATGGGTGAAACCGGTGAAACCATTTAAAAAAAATGAAAAACTATGAAAATTGGAAGGCCTTGGTCCAACAGCCCGAAATAGCCCGAAGACCCGCAACGTTCCAAGGCCCAGTTTCCCTCCAAAGAGTCCGAGGTAATGAAACCCCATTCGCCGCGAAAGCTTTTCACCTTCCCAATGCAGGTCTGTCCTGGGGCTCCATGGGCTCCATGCGACACAGGAACTGAACTGTGTAATTAGAAGTGGGACAACACCAGTTACCCTCTGGTAAACTAACATAACTATGGAACATCACCATTTTCAATGGGTAAATCAACTATAAATGGCCATTTTCAATAGCTATGTTAGCTTACCAGAGGGTATAAATTCGTAAGTGGCTTATAACCCAAGTTAATCCAGCAGGGTAGACTAATGGATTAGCATGGAGCCGAGGTCTAGTCCGATTCTCCCCCGTCCTGGAGCAATTCAGATGGTCTTCTCCAAGAATTGCGGCATGTAGTCCAAAAAATCAATGGTTTGACACCATTCTAAAGCCCAGTAACACTTGCAATTTAGCGGTTCCCTTTCCGGACAACCCTGTATGACTAACATAGCATACTATCTATACACTGCCAAAACAAGGGCTATGAAGTGAGGCCTGGTATCCTGTATGACATAAAACATGAACTCATTATGCGTGTTGCGGACCCGGTAAGTCGATCTTGATCGGTGTTGTATCCAGCTTGGTTGTTCAAGCCTTCAAACCTGTGAGTGGATGATCATCCATGCTTCCCAAAAAGCATGCAAAACCCTTAATATACTCTTCATCATGAATCATGATTGAATAGAATCGTATGACCTGTTATCTTTCTAGTCCCACCCCTTGGAAATGAAGACACACATTGCGACATTCTGCGACCCAAAAATGAACAACTCCAAGGTCACATCAGGGTTGCTGGAGGACTTCTCATATCTCATTATAAGCTACAAGGGTTCAGGAAGTGATTGGGAATGTGGAAACCCCAGTAATAAATACTTCGCCATTTGTGGTTTATGGCGGATCCTGGACTTTCTCACTGCAGTAATTATATCCCGTATATACATATATATATAGATATATCCATCTATTATATTATACTACTATATAGTACTTCACCAACCCAACAAATTCAGCTATGTATAGCTATGTGGGGATGATCCCCTCTATATTAGCCATCTTTAACTTTACGTCGGTACGTGATGCGACGTGAGGCCGTTATAATTTCACATAAACAAAATAAAACATAATGATTCAAACAAAAAACAAAGAATGATTAGCACAGAATGGGGAGATTCCAGCTCGAATTTGAATAGGATTTCTCGTTTCTGGTGTTTTTCCGTGTGCCTTTTGTATCTCTCGGCTATACCATCCATCCATCATGATGACGGCTGCATCAAGCGTCCTTCCTTGGTGTCCTTCTGCACCTGAGTAGTGGGAAAATCATGAGGCTGGGCTGGGTACCTTGGGGTAAACTAGATGTGGAAAATGGTCCGTTTATAGATGATTACCTATAAAATTTAGTGAGCTTCCACATCTATATATGTTAGCTCACAGGACGGATTCTTTTCCTCATTCACTGACCAATTTTTTTCGGTTATTTTGGGAGGGTTACGCCAACCATCGTTCTAGTGAGGCCGCGACGTATATATATATA
>Ga0126342_10003174_pt1 | contig 26870 bp, 20 predicted proteins | sample Cyp1metagenome_FD_92528 | JGI IMG/M metagenome (GOLD analysis project Ga0126342, IMG submission 92528) | Coral microbial communities from Lord Howe Island, Old Settlement Bay, Australia - Cyphastrea 1 metagenome | ecosystem: Host-associated > Invertebrates > Cnidaria > Coral ...
AAACCTAAACAACAATGGGCAAAAACCGTTAAGCACCTGCGACTCACTCCTTTTTGCCTGAGCCGCAACAGCTACCAAGTACATGCTATATTACAGTGTGTTTTATGTGAGGTGATTTTACACTATATATACGTATATTAACATATATATATATAACTTGTTAGCATTGATAAGGGATGCGTAACTAGGTTTACTTTCTTAACTTTTATGTATGTTGTCATATTTTGATCGGCAATTTGTTTGCTGTAGGTAGTTTATTTTGAATCACCGTTTAGAGAAGCATAATTTTGCCAACAATAAAATTGTGATTCGTAAAAAATCTGAACACTAAGTTTAAAAGTTTTTTACAACAAAACAAAAAAAGGGTCAGCTCTGATGAACTGGTTAAATCTCGTAATTAAGATAAGTCTTACCCTCTGGTAAACAAACATAGCTATTGAAAATGGCCATTTATAGTGAATTTTTAATTTTTCCCATAAAGAATGGTGATTTTCCAATTTTTTGTATGTTTACCAGAGGGTAACTCAACAACAAGCAGCTTCCTATGATGGAAAAGCTACCAAAAAAGCATCGCATCGTATCAACCAGCGCTTGGGTCCGTGCTCAAATGGATCGGGGTGCCAGGCTTCCCATTCCATCCATTGGTGGCAACTAGCATTTTCCCACTCAAAACTGGCCATGAATTGTGAATACATCCAATTTTCAGATACACACACATCTCATATTAAGTAAGTAATATGTATTGTATTCATCACATATGTTTCATATCATTCCCTAAAAATCCCAACAAAGTCACCATGAAAGCCATAAATTCCAATACACTAATATCTTTTTCAACCAATTGTCTTGTGTTGGTCATACCCGATGAAACCCTAAAAAGTCCATTAGACCAACACCCTGAGCCGTCCGAACTCTGTCGCAGTGAAGCGTGGCCTCCAAAAAGGCTCAAGGCGCCGCGCCACCTGCGGCCTGCAGATCTTTCAAACAATGGGGAAACCACGGGCGGTTACACAAAAGCACAAGAAAAACATGGACAATGATGGAAAAAATTGGATGAGACAAAAAACTAAAAATCTCATAGAGTGAAAATTAAGGAGTTTTAAGCAATAAACAATTGGGAATCAAGGGCAGTGGTGATTTTGTCCCCAAGCAAGAACAACCATTTACATAAGTATGTGATATTATATAGGATGTAATTAACAACAAAGAAACGAAAAAACAAAAACCAAACTGAGATGCGGGATTTTAAGAAACTGTACAGAATCACAAACAAGTTGTGGTTCTACATGATTTACGACCCAGTATAATCCATACTATTACTATGGCAACTTAAGTATATTTCCGCATCAAACAGAAGGAATTCATGGAAGTCTATAGTCTATAGTCACCAACAACAGAAGCAGCAATTGCTTGAGTATGGGTCCAATTTCAAAACTAGTGGCAAGCAACATTGACCCAAGCAATCCCACACAGAGATATCGTTGCCATATTGTCACATCATTGAAGATATCACAGCCTCAAATTCGATTGCACCTGGTTGGTAGTATACCTCAAAACCTGTATTTTTCGCAAATAACAAGATTGCTCATCACTATCTATGCGTGCGGTGGGGGCCCCAAGTTAAAAGTTGGTCTGCAGTTGAACTTCCCCCATATTACCCTCTGGTAAACTAACATAACTACGGAAAATCACCATTTTGTATGGGAAAACTCACTATACATGGCCATCTTCAATAGCTGTGTTAAATTACCAGAGGGTATCTAGGCAATTTCATCACCAGAGTTGCAGATTCGTGTTTCCAAAAAGGCGGTCTGGGGGCCAACCCCCCGGACAGACATGGAAGACCTCCATCGCAAGACATTCCCATCTCTAACATCCAACCTCTCAGAGGAAAACAAGAAATCTGGGTGTAACCCAAGAGATACCCTCCGGTAAACTACCCATCTAACCTATGGAACATAGCGATTTTCTAGCTTATTTGCCTCTTAAAAAATGATGAATTTCCAGTTCGCAAACTGTTAGTTTACCAGAGAGTAAGTAACCCATGTTTTTCTTTACCCCCAATTGCCCAAGCCCCCCTGTTTGGCACGCCTTTCTCATAGGCACTCAGAAGGCTGTTGAGGGCAATGTCTTCTTGTTGCAGCCTGAACAGCGAGAGAAATCTTCCCAGCCTCGCGGGTATCTATGGAATGTCGGGGAATAGCTATGGTAATAACCTCCAGAAGTTGGGATGTAAATGTAAATCCTACAATTATGGTGCTTATACCTAAACTGCACACCGAAATACCAGATGGTGCCCTAAAATGTGAAGTGCTGGGAGTATACATATGTATTTAAACAATATAGATGTGTCTAATGGTTTTGTCATACATACACGTCCATTCCGGCTGAATTCCAGTCAAATTTTGAAATTATGTGAGACTGGTTGGTGGTATACCTTACCCTCTGAAAAATATTAGTCAGTTGGGATGATTACTCGCAATATATGGAAACAGTAAAAATGTTCCAAACCACCAACCAGGAGATCACTGTTCAAACAACAAAGTAACTTCAGGTAAGGTCTGTTATGCATTGGGCAGCTCGCTCCCCGCATAGCTTGCCAGCGGTCAGAATTTGCATCCCTCACACTTGGATACACCCCAACGATGTGCAAGACTCCATTCTCCTCCACTGAAACTGAGATAGACATGGATATGAACGTGTGATTTCCTTCGTAAAAATGGTCTACAATTAGTCTGGTTGGTGGTTTCAATCATCTTGAAAACTATTAGTCAGTTGGGAAGGATTATCCCATATATTATGGAAAAAAAACATGTTCCAAACCACCAACCAGATGAGTGATTTGTCCACATCTATCTCTATCCGGGCCGGGTGAGGTTCGTAGACTCCTGGTTTTTGACGCTGTTTTTTTCCACATGTCAACTCCCCAGAAATCTGACTCAACCTCTCCCTGCCAACACATCGTGTTGCGCAACACAATCCCAATGTTTGTTGATTCAATCATGGTTACTACCCTCTGGTAAACTAACATAACTATGGAAAATCACCATCTTTAATGGGAAAACTCATTATAAATTGCCATTTTCAATAGCTATGTTAGTTTACCAGAGGGTATCTCAAAAAAAAAGGATTCACATTCAACAGTTTGGAGTCTGGATAGGGATATAACATGATATAACGTATCATTCATGGGGGGAAGCCTCTGGCAATCAAATGTGGTTTGATGCAAAATTAACCATTTAGTTTAGTAAACGATGATTGTCCAATAAAACCTCCATCTAGTTCGGTTGCCACGTTTGATTACCAGAGGGTATCCCCCATAAATGGTTGGTTATATCAGATTATATCATGCTCTACCCCCCAAAAAAAATATTTGATCCCATTCAACGATTTGGAGTTTTTTTTTTTTTTCGAGTGATATTTCACGTTAAGCATTTAAGGAGTTTATTTATGATATAGCGATCTCACTTCCATCGCCATATCCCCCTTTTTGTTGCTCCCTCGCTCCTGCCAGATCGCATCAGCTGAAAAAAATGAAGAGCACCTCAGAGTGGGAGCCCTGTCGGTTGATGATATGATGAGCACCTCAAAAAAGGCCCATCATTTTTAAGGGAGAAAAACAACCATCCAAATTGGGATATGGTATGTATATATATATATATGTTTGATTGTATGTTACCATATATAATTAATAATAATTATATATCTGGGTAAATGAAATAAAAATTCACTATAACCTGAATTGATTAAGGCCATGAAAGGGGATGATTTCCCTTAATTACTAACCGTGATAAACCAGGGCTCGGGAGAACGACGGGTTCGGTCGTGATCAAATTTACCCAGATAATCCCAGATATGATGATTCGCAGGCATCACTTTTACACTTATGGCCATTTATCAGTTATAAGTACTTATAACTTTTACAGTTATGGCCATTTATCAGTTATAAGTACTTATAACTTTTACAGTTATGGCCATTTATCAGTTATAAGTACTAAGAAGTCACCCCATTTATAGAATGTTTCTCATCCCATAGAAATAACCAGTTATAACTGATAGCCATGGCCATAACTGTAGGAAGCCAAATCCAAGACATCCAAGTCTCCCAGACCTGACCTGGCCGCATGATACCACATTTGTTGGACGTCCATCCCCTCAAGATTTTCTATCGAAGAATCTTCGATGTCAACTGAGCAAAAAAAAAACATCTTTTTCTTCGCCGCGAATTTCACAAAATTCCTATTGGTTAAAAAACTGCATGTTTTCTCTTTTCCTATTTTTATACCCAGAACTGGGCCGTTTTTCTTGGTTGAACAAGCACATATTCATGGCCTTCTTAGATCTTCTCAGCTACCGAAGCCTGAACATGTTTTAAAACTATTGAAATCCCAAAATCCCTCATCCACGGCTCAAAGTCCAGGTTTTTGTACAGAATAGAGGAGGGCGAAAAACTCCAGTTGTCTTATCGCATCTGCCTGGATCGTTTGCTGCGATTCTGAAGCAAACAAAATGTAATCACTTCATTCAAGCTTGCTGGTATCCTGCAAACGGTTTAAGTGCCTTTTATTGAAACGAACAACTGTGGGAAACCCAATGGCACAAAACTATCATTCGTAGATGGTGTCTACAATCCATTTATGGTAATATTGGGGATTATTTATAATTGGGTTTGCCACATTGTGTGGGAAATTGCATCTTGCTTGCCAAACGCACAATTTAAATTAAGTGTAGTTGTGGCTAAACAGAACCCTGCTGTAGATACAAGATGTGTAATGTGAATGATCGTTTTTTGCACATACATAAACAGGTGATTCGAACCTACCTGTGGAGCACAGCCCAAGTCTCAACACCTCACATGAAAGGGTTCCTTTCATAAACCCTCTTCAAGTCAGGTATGGGGTATGCTATAGGGTCTGTTGTTTTTTCCTACAACAACACATTCCAATTTTGTGGGTGTGTCTGAACATGGGGTGATACCCCAAACAAGTAACATTGTAGTGGGGGAAGTGCTGATGAAGGGATTTAGAGGGGCTCAATTTTCATGAAAACCCAAAAAATGTGTCCCCCCCGTTTTATAATCCTTTTAACTATAGTATACTATAGTTATATCCCGCATGAACCCTAGTCAGCCAAGTTATTACCCAACATATAGTTAAGTGTCATTAACTTATCTTAAGCTGGTTCGTTGGCTATATCCCAAGTCTTACCCCCAAAAATTAATCTCCATGACAGATATCCCGGATCCCCATTTTTATGTGTCCTGCCCTTTGAAAATTCTGCCAAAGGGCGCGGCCATTCCTTTCCCGCCACACTGATCTCGCAGGAAGAAATTACCTCAAATGGTGATCACGGACGACAGCTGCGTGTATATAGATATTGATTCGTGTCGTGTATGTCTATGTATATATATATATATAATAATTATATATAATTATCTCTATATATAATATGTGAACATGTTGTAAGTAACAAAAAATGATGCAATGTGTATGATATAATGTGTATGTATATATATATATATATGTTCAAACAATGTTGTATAATGTAGATCCACCATAGCTATGTTTGTGGAGCACTTATCACAACACAAAATATCATAAAATCTCAGCCAGTGGTTGATAACCCATGAAAATCTGGTGCTATATCGAATCCATGTGTTGCCATTCATTGGCTTCCACTATGCTTGGAGGTTGCAATAAAAAACATCACCATATCACCATTTTTTTAGCTTACAAAAACAATCCTCTTGACATGGGCTGTTCCAAAAAACACCAAAAAAACACGAAGCTCGATGCATCGATTGTGGGTTTAGGGTATTCCACAACCTGGGACTCCACGCATTGAAGTCAAAGAAGTCAGTGCAAAATGAACCACAAAAACCATCGCTCTTGGCAAGAATTGATCCTTCAAAATGTGAGTTCACCATGTGGACGCGTCACCCAAAAGTTTGAATCATAAAGCCGCTATTCTTTTTTCAACTTCGTAGTGGGACGCTGATTGTCAGGAAGTGGGTCCTGTCAATACCAATCATGGCTAAAATATATACTAAAATCATCTACCCTCTGGTTATTTAACATAGCCATGGAAAATGGCCCATTTATAGATGGTTTACGGTTTACCTATTAAAAATTGTGATTTTCCATGGCTATGTTAAATCACCAGATGGTAATTCGCATGGGAGCTACTTGCCAAACCTTCAGCTGCGTGATCATGGAATCCTGACTCCTTGAGGAAATAGACCACTGTTTGCTGCGGGGGAACAAATTCTTTCTGGAAAAACAATGACGTTTGCATCTGTACCTACTGTCCGCACTCATGTATCAAAAAAGGAATGGGCAAGGTGTACGCCACGCACCTACTTAGTTCATTCAATCTCACCTGGAGTTTGCCGCAGTTTTCCTGCCGGGGTGTTACTTCTTTTGTGGTTTTGCCACGAAACGGTGCTTGCGGTTGGCTTGCACAGAAGCAAGCCACTTCTCTCCGCCTGCTCTTTTCTTTTATCTAAAAGAACAGATTTAAGTAATTAAGTAATATCTTCTGGGTTTTGTGCCAAAGCAATTTTTTTTGGCGGCTAACGCTTTTTGCTCTACCCAAAACCGAATGGCGGGCAACACCTTCGGTCTGTTGGACTCACTCCAATGCAAGCTGATGAACAGAGCTGCTTGGTCAACGTTTTCCAAATCTAGTTCCTCTGGATCACAAGCTTCAACCTGAACTTCCTTGGCCAGATCTGAAGTTGCTGGCGCCACCCCTGCTGCACTCGCAGATTGTTTTTCAATGGGTTGTGTCTCTTCCGGTTTCTTGGAAGGTGTTTCTTCTGGTTTTCATCTCCTTCAAGATATCACTTACTTACCTACTTGAGACAAAAACACTTCTTCCTTGGGAGTCAGCTTTGCTTCAATCTCAGCGTTCTCCTTCCATCCGGCGAAGCCGCTGGGTTTCGCCAGACCACTTTTTTGGTTTGTACATCTTCATGGTACCCGAAATGGTAAACATACAAAAAACGAACTGGAAAATCACCATTTTGTATGGGAAAACTCACTATACATGGCCATTTTCAATAGCTATTTTGACACAACCAGAGGGTATATCCATCAATATCCCAGTATTATCTCATGATTATCCCATTATCATCCCTATAAAAGCATATTAAACCATAGTAAACCCATTAAACCCATTAAACCTCCATGAGTTAAATTACCAGAGGCTATCTTCCAGAAACTGGACGCAACCGAAAATACCTTCGCAGACATGGTCAAAGCACAACGGAAGTTTGGTGCCAGCAGCACGTGTAGAGCTGAACATATCATCTGACAGCCAACACGCTACATATATATATATATTATGTATATGTATATATATATATATATGTATGAATATATATATATATGTATATGTATATATATATATGTATGTGTATATATATATATATTATGTACCACACAAATGGTTTTTTCCGGAAAATGGAGGGGGCACCGGACTACCCAACAATTGCAAACACGCTGATATCCCTGATTGGAATTTGGAATGTCTGATGTTCAGCAGAAAAATATCATATATAATCGGCAAAAAGGAGAACACATCAACAAACAAGTATATATGCATACATTGTAAAGTCATGCTCGTTCATGCTGATTCATCTGGCTACTGAAAAACACTATGGGACACAGTGGAAAAACAGGAACACAGGCAAAGTCAATCCCAAAAGGATGATAATGTAACTCCTTCTCATTTGATGTTGACGATGATGATGATGATGAGAATGATGATATACTATATACATTCGATGCATTCGGAAATAGTTGTGTACCTCTTCTTCGGCTGACTATCAACCCATCAGCGTTCTCCACCCTAAGGTTGCCGCCGTGCGCATAATGATGCTGTCGATCAACACCCTGTCCTGGATGCTGTGCCCTGGATGATGTTACTGAAAGGATATTATGAGATGATGCTGAGGACTTTCCTACTTTTATTGACATATTTCCCACTTGATTGGGATTCAAAAAGGGATACTCAAAGGTGCTGGTCAATCGAAGATCAGGAGTAGTGAAAAGGCCAAGCATATGATCACCACCACAACCACCACAAGCATCATCATCAGCACCAGCACCATCGCCATCATCATCATCATCATCATCATCATCGTCATCGTCATCATCATCGTCATCCTGGCACATGTAAGGGGAACCTCAGCATCAACAGCCAGAATTCTGTCGGGGGGCGTGTGTCTTTATTTGTTTTCACCGTTCTCCATGCTCCAACTCAATTAAAGGGTGGAAAGGGGAAACGACACTTCAAACATGAACAGCAGAACAAACAGGTAAGAACTCAACAGGATTCATAAAACTCAGGGAGGGTCCAAAAAACAACAGAATACTCCCATCCCCCTAATATTCAACACCCCATTTCTATGGTTCCTATGTGACAATTCCCAAGAAAAAACCATGGCTTTCTAAGGGTTGACTTGCTATAGAAGAATGGGAGCTCCCACTGGTGGCCTCAGGAACAATCCCAGATAGCCTGCAAAAAATGGAGCAAATTCTTAGCTGGTGAACGTAGATAGTCCCAGCCAGATATCCCAGCCAGATACCAAAAGACTAGTTAGGATTAGTTTGTAGCCATCTAAGATTGACCTAGTATCTTATTATAATCATTCTAAACATGATTTTAAGACAATGAAGAAACACATAGAAAACATCGTTTCCACAATAGGAGCCAACATTTGGGTAGCATCATTTTCCCCATTGAAATGGCCACGACTGGGGGTTGTTCATACCACATGTTGTTCCAATGTCGAGGTGGACCGACGTAAGGTCTGTAAGGTCGGTAAGATGCTATAAGTTGGCTAACCCCCATTGATTCTAGATTTTATCTACAAGATTCTACAAGTACTATACATATAGAATCTATATGAATACCTACTATTATATATGTATAAAATCTAGAGAATCTATATGTAATTATATTATATATCTACATATACTATAGTTCTAAATTTGGCTAATATATACCCTAGTTATGAACCAATTTAGCGATTCTATGATTCTATGACATCTGAGCCAAGATTCTACATCTTACGCTTGATCAGTTGCCAACTCCCATGCTTCCCCAATCATTCGCAAAATCTACTGATTGTATCACGAAGCAGCACATGTTTGGTTGGTTGAGACAGTTGAGACTCCAAGTTTTACAGCTGAACCGGCTGAACCTACCCGAAACACAGGCTCACAGAAACTAAAAAATGTAAACCAATCAACTTGTTGCTGAAACAATAAGCTAACACACTGACCATTGTCCCTTTTGCCGCTAAGAAACCTGCAGTGCCAGTGATAGGACAGCGAGACTGCCAGGCCAAATCATACCTTGATACCATTGGTACTCATAGACCCTGCCAAATAAGGGTTGAAAGACTACAAAAGGGGGTTCCTAAACTATCCTAAACTGGGGTTACTCCTAATCATCCATTTTTAAAAGGATTTTCCATCATAAAGCATCTGACTTGAGGATCACCCATTTGTGGAACCCCCCACATGGGGAGATAGTAAATTAAAGTATGAATGGTACCCCAAAGTCCGTTGACCGTCGGCCATCATGTTCCCATTGAAATGGCAAACAGCTCTGTTTTCGGAGATAGTCGCTTTTCAGGTGCATCCGTATATCCATGATTCATCATTATTCAATGGTGATTTTTGATTTTTGGTGCTAAATTCCTCATATTCCTCTATTTGGATGCGCAAAAATCTATACGATTTTGGTTGCTACACAACTTGGTGAACCCCCCCTCTGGATGGTCCCAATTTTTGGAGCCAACAGCTCTACCCATGGATAAAAAACACCCGAGCAACCGTGGATTCTAACCCTGTCATCCTTTGAAGGACATCGCTGTATGTGTTGACCATGAAAAGATATGGACAAAAAACACAGCATAGCACGATGAGTTACAAGAAGTGCAGGTTGTATCATCCACGTGCAAGTTAGTTTTAACTTTCTCAAAGTGAACCTCAGGTTGCTATGGTGATCTGCATTCCTGAACACTTCACCTTACATCTCCAAAAACGGCTTCATGTCACCCAAAACGGCGACAGAGTGCTACAGTAGTCTATTTGTTGGACATCTGCATGGCTTACAAAATGATGGCTGTCTTACAAACCAATGGAACGATGCGACTTTGAGAAACTCTGGAGCCATCCCCAAAACCTGAAACCCAAGCGACCGGTGGTGAAGCTATGGACCCATAGAAATAGAGAACTGATGGTTCACAATCCAATTCAAACTCGCCGTTATTTAGCTTCCGATGTGCATATATATATATATATATAATGGTTTAGAATATACATATATATATATATATATATACATATCATTGTCGATTTATACGTATAATAACAAAAATATGTACATATTCTATCAATACAATTCAACGCAGCTTGTGCTTAGTATTGTTATCACTACTATTGCGATGCATGTGTATATATATATATATATTTATATCTAATGTATGTTGAAATTTAATTCCTGTAATATATGTATATACAGGTGTATATATATACATATCATACCTGAATGAATATAAATATACATACAAATATATAAATAATTAATTATATATATACACAATATACACACTATGTATTATACCCTGAAAGTAATATACACATATGCAAAAAACGCATCCACATCCCAAGCTTTGAGCTGCTCCTCATCCTCATTTTCCCCGGCCACATACTTGCCAAGAAGCTGTGGCCACAAACATGGGCCTCAAACGGGAAAGGCAACGCAGTTTGGATCAAATACGGCATCCACCATACCACTATAGCATCCTATTAATGTTGCTGATTGTTGGGGACAGTTTGGGACGATTGACGTCGTAAATATATATTTGGGGGGTTGTTAGTATATTCAACGGATGGGTGCTGGCATGTGGAGAATTGGAGTGAATGGACTGGAATGAAAATGTTGAGAGGAACTACATTTGAGTGACTTGTTGGGAAGTGCCGGACTTCTTCCAAAATGGTTATTTGCACTTGGGAATCGTGGAACTGAGTCGCTCTTCTTTCATGAATGACGAGAGGCCTTCGTATCCCTAAAACCAGTCAATACCAGCCAAATGATCATCAATAGTTCAATGTTTAATCTCCAATTAAACTAACATAACTATGGAAGATCACCATTTTCGATGGGTAAATCCACTATAAATCACAATTTTCAATAGTTTTTTGTATGTTTACCAGAGGGTAATCTCGAATTAATTACTCCACTCGTTCTTGATTCACATCAGCAAGTTTACAGTAATCGTTTCCCAAGCCATGCAGGTGCAACCATCCAATTTTCATGGTCAAAACCAACTTTTTGGTGATTAAGTGCCAATCTTCAATGGCTTTTATTGCCCAAGGAATTTTTATGCATCCCATTATATCATCAATCCTGTTAAATCACATTATCTACCATGATATCCCCAGTAAATACCATGCTATCCTCAGTAAATACCATGATATCTTCATTAAATCCCATTAAATCCCAATAAAACCAATAAATGTTCATTATATGAATCCCTTTTTCAATGGTTGTGGACCACCATCTATTTTTGAGCCATCAGACGCACGCACCAAGGTACAGTTGCACTGTAGGTCACCAGGTCGGGATTCAAGTGACCTGTGGGATATCGTGGCAGTGGCCACAGGTCTCGGGATGAGGGTTTTAGCCATATATATATATATATGATACATATATATTAGAACCATGTGATGGTTTTTAGTCAACTACCCACATATGTATATATATATATATGATTTAAGAGCCAGAAAAATCCGGGGGATATCGTGGTACAGTTTTTTCACACATGATTCACATGATACATAACTGGTTGGTGGTTGAGCCCTACCCCTCTGAAAAATATGAAAGTCAATGGGAAGGGTTATCCCATATATTATGGAAAATAAAACATGTTTGAAACCACCAACCAGTATATAATACATAATATATGATATTCATGATATTAATGTGATATATATATATATATTATGGATATATAATGGCATGTAGAAGCAACAAGATTGACAAGATCATATCTATATAACTGAGATAATAACATTATATAGTAATGCTTAGGTACATTATATAGTAATAACATTAATAACTCAAAAAATATAGCTATATTGTAGAAGCATCAATAATCTATGACTGGTTAAGTCTATTATAACCCAGATAGATAGACTGAACAATTGTGTATTTCCCCAGCGCCATGTCATGATGTCGCCTTGGCGCCACTCGCATGCCAAGCATGCCAAGCGCCAGTGGCGTTTGTAGACCAAGGCCTGGCGCCAGTGACGACGTTATGACGAAAAAATATGATAACTATAGATTATAACTATAGATTATGATAACTATAGATTATGATAACTATAGATTATTGTAACTTGTATAGTTTATCAATTTATGATAACTATAGATACCTATGGATAGTATGCTTGGAATAGGACGACTTTTACAACTTTAGCAGCTTTAGTATGGTTGCAGAAGTTATGGATAAGTGTCAGAAGTTACAGTTCACTAGTTAGTCATATATTTAGTATATTTTGTGATATGTATTCCTTGCATATGTAGTATCAACTGTGTCTTAGTAATCTGCACCTTACACATGCAAAACCAAGAAACAACTACAAGAAACTTTGAATACACAACTATAGTAGTCAGAAGTCATAGGAAGGGGTCCCACAGAACGCAAAAAAGGGTCCCACAGAACGCAACACATTCTGGGAAATTACAAACGGCATGAGGGGTTAAGCGGACCATTCCAAGGGTTGCTAGACTGAAAACAGTATGAACATGTTAAAACTATGATAGTTTATAATAAATTATATATATATGATACAGTAATTAATTAGGGGTAGTTATAACAAGCTTTCACCTGCTATTGCTATGATAAGGGAAGGTTAAAGCAATAAGAACGGAGGTTCATAACCAACTGGCAATCGGCTACTGTAAGGTGTATAAGTATAAGCAACATCTCCCTCAACAAAAAACAGCAAACATATATATATATATATATAAACATTGAGTTTATTAAATCAATGAGATTTGCTCGCTGGAAGTTGCCCACCAAAGATTTATAGATTTTAGCAACCAACAGGGGATTATCCAGCAGATTCCAAGAACATTTCTGGGTAGTTCACTGGCAACATGCAACAATCAACGAGGGAATGACACGGAAATGGATGTATTCAAAATGGTATATTGATGTATATATATAATATAATATATTTATAAAATAATATATATAATATAATATAATATAATACAATATAATATAATATAATATAATATAATAAATATATAAAATATAATATTATTTAAATATATAATATATATTTTATAATATACAATATATGATATATAATATATGATATATAGTATAATATGTATTAATATGCATATATATATACAGTGTACTTTGATCTAAGTGTTATGTTTTCATCATGAGTATAGTCCTGCTGTTGATGCTGGCGACAACATGTCACTCACCGCTCGGAGCCCCAAGATCGGCCAGGCTGCACGGCTCTACCGGGTTAAGGTTCGTTCTCCATGGCTTACCCTCTGGTAATTTAACATAGCTATTGAACATGGCCATTTATAGTGGATTTTCCCATTGAAAATGGTGATTTTCCATAGTTATGTTATGTTAGTTTACCAGAGGGTATCCAATCTGAAATGGATCAATTGTCAGGGTTCAATTGGACAATTGTCAAACATTCAGGGCACTAGCACGAGTAAACCAAGCACGAGTAAACTGAGTAAACCAAACTTCTTTCGGAGAATCATGGATAATCCCACCACCAAATTGCATCTTGTAAAAACACTCCCACCTGCCTTCAGGGCCGCATTTTGAGACGTGAGGTTGGGCGTCAAGCCATAAGACCTTGCAGCTGGTGCCCGGCGAAGGCCGGGCAAAGTTGCGGTTGAAACATGTGGCTTCCCGGCTGTGGGTTTGTGATAGATCGAACTAGGGAACGATGGGTGTAACTAAACCGACCAACATGTAGGGCACCACCTTGGGAGATATTTACCAGCATTTGGATGTTTCTGTTGATGCAAATGTAGCTATTTAGCATGCAAACAGATCCCGAAAAAAAACATATAAACGTGATTCATCATCAAAAATACTAGGGATTCATGATTCATGCTTCATATTTGTTCGATCTTTTTGGGGCTGTAGCCAAAATAAACCCAAATTCTGATTCAAAAAGGCCAGGCAACAGAAACTATGGTTTAATTGGGGGTAACCCCAACTAACGCTAGTTTTACGAAGCTACGTCCTCATTTTACAGTGTTTTTTTGATTTTTCGTTTCTATCTTTTTGGTACTAGATGTCCCCATATTTGGTGGAACAAAAACCGATTCACCTATTCAATGACCATTTCAGGAACCTAAATTGGAGCTACCTACCATATATAAGGCCTATGTAAGGCCTAAATTTCAGGGGATATCCCCACAAAATATGGCCAAAAATATGGTACTAACGTACCTTCAATTTAGGATCCTGAAATTCCCATTGACCTATCAGAGCAAGGTTTATCAGAATATGACAGAATATGTTGATCTGGATCGGATCACCCTGCCCGAACTGGAACTGGGAACAAAAAGTTCCCAAATCTGTTTGCTGGTTGCCTCGCTGCATCTTTAGTAAATGCTATTTTGGCAATACCCCATTGTATCCTGCAAATACATATCTGGTTGGTGGATGACCTACCCCTCTGAAAAATATGAAAGTCAGTTGGGGTTACTATTCCCAATATATGGAAAGTCATAAAATTCCATGGTTCCAAACCACCAACCAGATATGATATCAGTACATGTATACATATATATATATATGTATATATATATGTATACATTGATTTTGGGCTACAAGAAAGACTCGAAAAAAAAACGGTACAAAACCTTAAACCTTTCAGGGTGATCCAATACATGCCACCAGGCGCCACGTGGGCCTTGGGTGGGTGGCGCTTTCATATTTGCGAGATTTGTCATTATATATGAAAATAATGAAGGTTTAAACCATGATTTAACCATGAGATATATATATATATATGAATATATGATATATATATATATATGATATTATATAATGAAGATTTAACCATGATTTATGTCTATGTATAGTCTTGTGTGCCTCCAAAAATGGGGATTTATCCATGATTTATCCATGAAGACGGATGATGTTAGCAGCGAAAACTGGGCGTATCAATGAGAAACGATGGTGAAAGTTGTGTATGAAATGGTATCTAAGATAAGGGGAATTGAATTATGGTTGAAACATCACTTAGATAAAGATCAACATCTTAGAAACATCAACTTTCCCTATATCAAATGTTATAAGTTGGTTGAAACATCAACTTCGTGTCTCCCAAGATCAAAGATGAAGCTGACACAAGTGATCCATCCTAGGTTGGAACCATCCATCAGGTTGAAAGAAACGATGTGGCTTGGAACATGACAATAAAATTTAGATACGTATTAAATGACAATAGTAACAATACAGTTTTAAATATAAAGTAACTCAAACATTAAATGATATATACATATAAAGTTATGATAGTAAAGTTTTAACTGGTCTTAATAAACATGTATAAACCACCGACCAACCGCTCGCGGCCTCGTGTTGTGCAGAATGACCTGGGAAGCTTCCCAGTGACCGGCCACCTACCGCAGCGAGAATTCGGGCATGACCATCAACACATCACAATATGAAAGTGCTGGCTTAGGTGTATATAGATATAATTATAGTTATACATATAGTTATAAATGATTATATATAATTATATAGATGTATGAATTTTGATTATGCAGCATCTATATACACAACAGTATCTATGTATATAATATATATATATATAAATATAACAAATATGGTCAAATGAAATATAGCAGGTCCACCAACACTAGTAATATAACCAGTTGATGTTCATCACCGGTCTTCTAGTGATCAGCATCAGGTGCTCAAGGGACCTATGTTCAAAGTGGCTTGCTGATCTCAACCAAAGAAATATGATGATGAACAATACTGGTTGGTGGTTGAGCCACCTACCCCTCTGAAAAATCATGGAGTGAAAGTCAGTTGGGATGATGAAATTCCCAACTGAATGGAAAGTCATAAAAAATCCATGGTTCCAAACCACCAACCAGAAGAAGATGAACCAAACAGGCACCACAACATTGGGATATCGAACAGCAAACCTGGGAATCGCTAGTCGTGACGGATGATCTTCTCAGTAAAAATAACAAACAATGCTTTACAATGTGGACCCCCCAAACGATAGCTAAGTGTATTTTTATAACTTGGTGAATTCTAGGGTTATGGTGGGTATAACGAACTAGTATTCATCGGGTTTTCATAAACCAACAAACAAAACTATGGGGCCCCACATTGTACCAATCATTCACCAACGATTCACCATGTATCATCCACATCCGCATGGTTTCACGCCTCCAATGCCTGCCGTGAGGGGCCGTGAGGGGTAGAAGTTTGGCGTATTTCAGCCAATCCAAAATACTCCGATACCAAAAATGAATAAAGGTTAATTTCCGAATATACATATGTATATAATATAATAATAGTAATAATAATAGTAATAATAATATTAATAATAAAAAAATAATACATACAGTATATATATATATACATACAGTATATATATATATATATATATTTATGGGCACTTAGTTGTAGCCATAATTGGAATTTACTGGAACTTAAATGGATATGGGTCACAAGCCTGGGACCCTGCAGTTCACCCAACATAGCTGGGATGTACAATATGAGTGTGCATTCCCCCAAATATGTTGCAATAGACTTTGATCTATTCCCACATATTCTAATACGGAAATGAATAAACATCATGATGTAGTGTTATCAGTTCAGTAGGGAAAGAACAATCAAAACAGAATCATCTTCTGTCAAGCATTGTCTGAACCTCCTAGATCGCAATGTTCAATGAAAATCATGTCCTAAACCAATGGATATCACTGGATTTAAGGGCAGCCTATATTTGGAAAATAAACAAATGGAAGTCATTCTGCATTCCAAAAAATGGAACTGTTAATACAAAGATGAAAGAAAACAACGCGGTCCCTGTCCTTTATGCTCTGCCGGCATGTATGGGCCTCGATGGGAAAAAACTACTGATATCCAAAAGTCCCTAATCCATCGGACACCATCAGAACTGGAGGTACACCTCTGAAATCAGATGATATGTCAAAAACCTCTGCAAATGTCACGTCAAAATTTCTCCCAGGGATTGAACGCGCACTTTAAAAGCAGTTGAATTGAATCCAAGATGCCACGCACTTCATGCCGATTTGAAGTTTAGATGGTCAATTCAGGTGCAGCGAGTTGAAAATCATGTCCAACAATGAAAGTCCAAAGGGGATTGTAGGTAAGTATTTGTTTTGACTCAGGGGCACCTGAATTGTGGCATGGTTGAAGATCTTGGACCATACCTGACCCAGACCGTGAATCTGGCACCATTGTATCCCCCCATTATATAACCACTATATACATCCCATTAAACAATACTATACCATACTATACCCTCTGGTAAAGTAACATAACTATGGAAAATAACATTTTTTTAATGAGTAAATCAACTATTTCAATGGCCATTTTCAATAGCTTTTATTGAAGGTAAATCCCGGTCCCAATCCCAACCACAACAGACTCGCCCCGCCGTCAAGCATGCGTTCTGCATGATGATGTCACGTCTCAAGCCACCTTAGCACGGGCGCAGCAAAAACGTGGAAGGCTCAACCAGAGCAATGGCTCAAGGTTTCATAATCAAGACACAACTGGTTACGTAGCCCCAGTTTCCATTAGTTACTTGGGGGTCCAGCCCCAGTTTCCACCGAATCATGGCAATACGCTGGATCCAGCTACTTATCCACCTATATTCCCATTATATTCCCAGTTAAGTTACGATTTTGTGGTTTCATCCCCATCAAAAACAATAGTTCACCAAGTTATAAGTCAACTACATCTTTATCATAAATCAGCATCCCAAGTTATAGTATAAGTCAACTTAGGTATCATAAATCAGCTGTAAATCCCATTGAATCACCATGTTTCCTGTTTAAATCACCATTTGCTGGAAGCTACCCGACACTTTAGCAGCACCGAGACTTGCACCCAGGCACCCCAAAGTTGCGCAACCGTGAAACGGGCGGCGTTGCCGGCCAGACGCCACCGTGACACGCCACCAAAACCTGTCAGATGGTTGTGGCTGGGGCGTCTTCTGAAAACTTAATGATGATGAAGATGGTGATGATGATGCTGATGCTGATGGTGATGGTGATGATGATGATGATGGTTGTGATGATGATGATGGTTGTGGTGATGATGATGGTTGTGGTGATGATGAAGGTTATGATTGTGATGATGATGATGATGATGATGATGCTGATGCTGATGATGATGGTAGTGGTAATAATGGTGATGATGCTGATGATGATGGTAGCGGCGATGATGGTGGTGGCGATGATGATGATGATGATGATGATGATAATGGTGATGATGATGATGATGAAGATGCTGATGCTGATGGTGATGGTGATGATGATGATGGTTGTGATGATGATGATGGTTGTGGTGATGATGAAGGTTATGATTGTGATGATGATGATGATGATGATGCTGATGCTGATGATGATGGTAGTGGTAATAATGGTGATGATGCTGATGATGATGGTAGCGGTGATGATGGTGGTGGCGATGATGGTGATGATGATGATGATGATGGTTGTGGTGATGATGATGGTGGTGATGATGAAGATAGCGATTGTGATGATAATGGTGATGACGATGATGGTGACAATGATGGTGGTGATGATGACGATAGTGATTGTGATGATAACGGTGATGATGATGATGATGATGGTGATGATGATGATGATAGTGATGATGTTGGTAGTCGTGGTGATAATGATGGCCGTGGTGGTGATGTTGAAAATAGTGATTGTGATGACGATGATGATGATGAGGATGATGATGATGATGATAATGATTGTGATGATGATGATGGTGATGATGATGATGATGGTAATGATGATGGTAATGGTGATGGTGATGATGATGATGCTGATGATAATGATAATGATGGTGGTGGTGATGCTGATGGTGATGGTGATGATGTGATGATGATGGTGATGACGATGGTGCTGATGATGATGATGGTGGTGATGATGAAAATAGTGATTGTGATGATGATGATGATGATGTTGATGGTGATGGTGATGATGATGATGATCATAATTATAATGGTGATGATGCTGATGATGATGGTGATGATGATGATGATGATGATGCTAGTGGTGATGATGGTGGTGATGATGATAATGGTGGTGATGATGAATAAAGTGTGATGATGATGATGATGATGACTATGCTGATGCTGCTGATGATGATGGTGGTGATGATGATGATGGTGGTGATGATGATGGTGGTTATGATGTTGGTGATGATGATGATGGTGGTGGTGATGATAATGGTGATGATGACGACGATCATTGATAACGGTGATGGTGGTGATGATGCTGATGATGATGATGACGACGATCATTGATAACGGTGATGGTGGTGGTGATGCTGATGATGATTATTATGGTGATGGTTATACATACATACATACATACATACATACATACATACATACATACATACAGACACGCATACACACATATGCATACATGCATCCATACATCCATACATCCATACATCCATACATCCATACATCCATACATACATACATCCATACATACATACATACATAAATTACATTACATTACATTACATTACCATACATTACACTGCATTGCATTACATTACAATACAGTACATTACATTGCATTACATGACATTACATTACATTACATTAAATTTCATTACATTACATACATTACATCACATTACAGTACAGTACATTACATTACATTGCATACATTACATTACATTACATTACATTACATTACATTACATCCCATTCGATTCCATCCCATTCCATTTTATACATTACACACATACATACATACATACATGCATGCATGCATACATACATGCATGCATGCATGCATACATACATACATACTGTCTAAGTATGTATATGTAGCGATGTTTCACCATTGAACAAACAAAACACATGAACTCTTGCAACACAAAATGAACAAACGGATCAAACTCGCTATGTAAGTTGCTTCTCGATATGGTTGATAAATCAGCCGCAATCCTTTTTTTCAGCATCCCAGTGACTTGCTTCATGGGCTGCAACCATAAGGCGCAGCCTAACGCAGAAAGGATGATTCAACTTGATGTCAACATGGTTTTACTTGCTTCATGTGAACTACCCCGAAGGCCCGAAGCTAGAGCTATATGCTTTAAATGATCTAAATCTAAATCTTTAGGTCCTAGCCATTTCAGGTATTTCCCAAAGATATCAGGTTTTCCCGAAGATGGTGTGATTCGTATGGCCCAGGATCATCGGTGGTGACTTACTCGACCCATTGGATCATCGTCCCATTAAACACAGCTATGGATGGATCACCTTCCATCGATTTCCAGCAGCATCACATGTTAGATATGTTAGATGACCATTTTACGGGAGGTTTCCTAAAATGGGGGCACCCCCCAATCATTCAAAAAAAAAGGACCGTGACGTATTGAATTGACACCTTGTTGAAATGTCGGGATACCCACCATTTTGGATCCAGGTGAGTAACCGTGCATCGCGGAGGATACCCATCGGTATCCCAGTCCATCGGTTCTTAGGGTGTTTTTCTATGTTTTTCTTATTGAAATTGCCACAAAAAAGCGGGCTATACGAATGACTTTCAGAGACACCCAAAGATTGTATGTTGCAATACTGTCCTTTTGGTAAAAATAGAGGGGCCGGTTTGGTATACCATCTATCATCGTTTACCTGTTGTTAAAGGGGTTTCTTCAAACCCCTCTATTAATCAACCAACCAATGGGAATTTGGGACATCTATGGTATGTTGTCGGTAATTTTTAGTTACATCCCACTACAGTAAATTCCGATGATATTCCCATCAAAAACCACGATGTTTTCCTGGTGAACTCCCGATGCTTGGTGAAAAACTACCTCGCCAACCATCAACAGGTCCAAGTGTCAGGTAATCAGAGTGTTGATCAAAATCACCTGGGCAGCAAATCAAAACTATTGGAAACGCTTGTGGGGTCGCAACTTATGACCAAAAGGGCTGAAACTATGAGACCTAACCATCAACAACAGGGGGAAAATTGAGTTTGGTTTTATTTGAACAAACCTACAAACATTGGATTTGTATGTTTTTCAACAAATATCACTGGCGGGTTGTTGCAGTATGTCTCCGTGGGGACTCAGCCACTGTCATCATACTTCATGGGCCACTCTGAGTCTCAAGGTATTGATGATGGCAGCATTTATGCTCACTTTGTGGTCGACTTGTAACTCCTCAAGAATTGATTGAATTGATTGTTTCCTATTATTAGCTATTATATAGCATATAACGTAATATTTTTCTTGGGCAACTAATGGGTGTGATAGATCGGATTGTAATTCCCTGAAATCATATCGTCTGATTCTTGCTGGGCAACCCGTCTCGACATGTCTCGACCCCCGGTCGAATCATGGAAAATAATGGTCTGGAGAGAGGCTGAAAACCATGAAAAACGCTAGCTGATCACGAAAACATGTCTCTTCCTTGAGTTTTGGACACAAAGTCGTCAATAAATTCAGGATCTCTCCAAATTCTGCAAGACCTAGATGTCAGGAAGCCAGTATCTATATATCATTGGGATTTCACCACGCCCCTCAGGTCACCCCGGCAATCTAGTTGGTTAGTAGGCCCCTCCTTGGAGGTTTCCTGACTACTTGGGCTACCCCTACACCATCCTAAATCCACTTGTAGATGTATACAAGCTATTGAGGATCCTCCATTTATCATGGTTTAATCATGGTTTATCCACTTGGAGGATCATGTCAATCATGGAGAGCAAGATTTTGCTCCTGGGTTCCCCTGGCCCCGGGTGGGTCACTGAGTTCCAAGACGTTCACTTTCATCCCCGCAGACATTGCTGTATCGAGGACTGACATGCTAGCCTTCCATTCCTGGACAACGGCGAGGAGCATTCAGGAAACATGGAGAGATTGTTTTTTTTAAGATCCAAACAACAATTAAGGCATGCACATGCAAAAACATATTTGTTTTGTTCGCTTCAGGTTTTACAATCTAAATTGATCTGAAATTCATCAGTAGGCTTAAGAAACAAACACGTGGTTTGAACCAACTCAAGAAACAAAGTCCAACAATGGAACTAAACTTGATTTCAACGATCAGCTAGTGCCAAATTATTCAGGTCATGACCATGTGACTTTACCAACAACGAAGCAATCCATTCAGATGCGCCCTGACCAACAAATTGACATTCAGTGCAGTTAAAGGAATGACATGGATTGCAACGGCTAGAAATGCCCCTTTACCTGGCATGATACTGTACTGCTACTCATGCCCAGTCCTCGATATTTCACAAGACAAACATGTTCAAACAACTCAAATTGCTGAACAACTCAAATGTACACCTACAATTAGCCAGTCAGTTCATCCATCATAGATGTATATATATATATATATAGACAGTAATGGTTGGATTGATGAAATATCACCAATCTGTACCAGTCGAAGCGTTTTCTGTCTCTCTCTCTCTCTCTATATACATACATTTCATCAACTTCTATGTGCTTGCTGTTTTCTATCTATATATATATATACAAAGTTTCTGTCTGTCTATACACATCTTTCTGTGGTGACCGGTTGGTCTTTCGTTGAATCCCCATGCCAGAAGATCATGATTTTCATGAAAAAACCCTGGAAAAGGGAAGGCAGCACCATAAAAAACCGTATCAAATCATGACTAACTTTGGGGGAATACCCCCTAATCAAATAATACTGGTTGGTGGTATACCTACCCCTCTGAAAAATATGAAAGTCAGTTGGGATGATGACATTCCCAACTCGATGGAAAAATACAACATGTTCCAAACCACCAACCAGAATAAACCATGGTTCTCATCAATACCACTGTTGGCACCAGATTTGGTGGTATCAATTGATATCGATCATCTGGAGATCCCCATGCAAAAATGATGACAGGAATTTCCCATTCACACCCTACGGAAGTTTGTGGCCATTTACATGACTGATCTCAAAACCAAAAAGCTTTGCCCGTAATTGCATTTTGGTGCTTTTAGCGTGCATGCATATATATATATTATGATTCATATATGTGAAAAACAAACTCAAACACTAAGCTACTCAACCAGGGTTTCCCACTGAGTGAACAGAAACAACTGACTTCATCTCCCGACGAGTGATGCGATCATCCAGTGGCTACAGATGGCTGTGAAAAATTGGCTGTGGCAGATAGCCTCTGGTAAACTAATGGAGGTTTAATGGGTTTAATGGGTTTACTATGGTTTAATATGGTTTTATAGGGATGATAATGGGATAATAATGGGATAATACTGGGATATTGATGGATATACTCTCTGGTAAACTAACAGTTTGCTATTGAACATGGCCCATAGAAATAGTTGACTACCAGAGGGTAGATCAATCATACATGCGTATTGATGATATGTATACAACCAGATCATTGTACTCACTCATAGTTTATAAACGATCTATCTACTTATTTATGGTGACAAACTATGTATGTATATATATATATACAAATCCTCTGCTATTTGAAGAATAAACGATATGTAGATGATTTACCTATTTATTTCCATGGCAAACTCTTGTATTGCCAGAGGGTATATAGCTACAGACATATTGGGTACGGCTCGAAACTATGACGCTACTGTTCACCCCAAAATACCTCGGATTCAGACATGTTCATCCCAAAAAACATGGTACAATAGGTGTTAAGCCAAGTCCCAAACAATGATGTCAGTTAGAAACTAACATCGAAAACTATGGAGCACCACCTTGAGGCATCTGTGTATATATAATGATGTATATATATATATATACATATACGTATACATGCACATATACATATACGTACCTATACTATATAAATATAGAAATTCATATTATTTACATATAAAGAGATCGGTGGAAACACGGTGAATGAGATCCCCATCCTCGGCTTCTTTGCAGGTGTTCACGAAGGTGGCCACACTTCTCACCTTAGCTGTGGCGCTCTCCGACACGGGTGTCGTTGTGGTAATGGTCCAGTAATGGTTGTAAACCATTAATAACAAAGTAATGGTATTATGTTAGTAACCATTTTAATGGTTATTTTATGTGTTATCCCAATGGGGTTGCTGAAATCCATGATTGTCAAGTCTATGGTGGGTAAAACAAGTCGTTTGGCTTTCAAGGCATGTATATATGTATATATGAACGCCAAAAACAATAGACAAAAATGGACCAGTAAATAAAGTCCTACTAAAATTGTGACACATACGTGCATATATATATAATAACTATATATCATATTTCTTTTGGGGGGTACTATACCTATGTGTGTAATATCCATTAATCATAGTTTCTCTACAGTACTTTAGTTTTGTGTATATATATATAAACATGTAAATATGTATACACCGAAATACACTGTATAAGTATATGTACGATCATGGGGATAGGGGATATCGGCCAATTGTCTGTAGGGAACGCAGACTTTCACAACTATGGCTGGGGAACATCATGCATTCTGGCGGATTGATATAAATAAGAATTGTAATGATTGGAAAACCAAATAAACAATGATAAAACAGGAATAATCGGAAAACAATATATATATATATACCGTTACTGACCAAACCAACAAGCCTGATACCAATGTTGGTCAAAAACTCAAACAGGGATACCACGACGCAAATCGTGATACACCGCGCAGTAACTGACGAAACAGTCCAGCTGACGACCCCCCTAGAACTGAATTTATATGATGCTGCTGCCAGCTGCTGCTGTTGCAGATTCCTCCAGTCGCAACTTGAAATGATCAAGAGAGACATGTCTGTTCTCACTTTGTCACTTTCTTTAGAACCAAGGTATGTTGGCATCGATAGTTGCCATGCAGGCGTGGTTGCTCAATACTATTGACCCGTTCATACCCGTTCAATTCCGGACGCTGTTTTTGGCAACCCCCAGAAAGAGTCAGAAAGGTTAACAACATGGAATTTCCACGTTTCTTAACCTGTTCATCATGCAAAAAACTACCGTCCCTCTTGGTGAAGCGAATTTCTTTATACTTTAGAGAGTCTTTGGGATGCGACGATCGGCCTTCAGAATGACCAGGGGTTTGAGAAGATTGCATCCATATGGAAAAAAAACACCTACAAGGTGTTACCCCCAAACGATAGCTAAGTTGGTGCAAATAACTTGGTTAAGTAAGGTTTATGGGGGATATCAATATAAAACCGTACTTCGATCTATAGTGCGCTTCAAAACTTTCTGCAGTAACAAACATGACTGGGGGAGTGGAGATGTGGCCACTGCCACGGTCTCTGCGCTCACGATGTGAGACCTGATGTATGGAGATGCCATCATTTAACCATTGTGACTTTCAATCTTATATATATATATGTATATATATATATATATATGTATATATATATATATTTATTTGTATGACTCTGGCACACTTTTATTTAAATATATATATATTGATATTGATATTTTCGGTGTTCAATCTTAATCAATCTTATGTACATACATATATATATATACACATAATCCTTCCCTCCCTACATGGGACCCAAAAATGACTAGATCCAGTATTCAATCAAGGTCTCAAAAGGGAGTATTTCATATGGGGGAGACGAGATGATGTATATGTGTGTATATATAATTCGACATACATACATATTAATAATGATTTCAGTGGCTAAACTCATGGGCAATCTTTGATACGTGCCAAAGAAAATGCTTGGTAGTATGTATCCCCCATCGATGACAAAACAATGGAGTCATTAAACGACCGAGCCAAAATATACCCAAAGGAAGCATTGGCTTTAGCCATACTAGACCTCCATCATTGTTCAGATAACAACTAATATGTTAGTCAGATATATTATATTATGCTATGTCTACATACGAGTATGTACATACATATGTATATATATATTGGTATTGTGAGAGAATCCAGTTGATGACACGACTTGCCACCTGAGGGACCTGACATCCACCTGAGGACCGTAGCATTGGCCAGCTGATCTGTTCTTGCCGTGGTGGCCGTATGGCTCAGATTGCAGGGAATCAATCGCCTGCCCGTCATTGCTGCCTCTTTTTGGCAGTCCTGGATTGTCCATTCACCGGTTTTACCAAGACAACAAATGATGGTGACAAATTCTCATTGAGAAGGTTGTAGGGAACTTTGCCAGACAGATAGCACCCCGGCCACAACTCTGTCACTTGAGCCTCCATGGCATCTTCTTGGGCTTGGATCACGTGCGTTGATGGACCCGAAGTCTCAACAGGATGTCCACTCTCCTGGATACAACACGTCATCAGCAAAGGAAAATCAACTGTACAAACCGGCTATTGTAGATAGTATATACTTCATTGGTCGGTTGCCAAAATGTTGGTTGCCATTGCCATTTGCCATTCATATTTAGTGCCTCCCGTGCCTCCTTGTTATGGTTATTGGCTTGAAACCCCACCTAGTAGCCTAAATATGGATACCCTCTGGTAAACATACAACTTGAGGCCGGGGGTGGATGACGAAAGCTAGCGGGGTAGGAGAAAGAAGGAAGGGAAGAGGTGAGTTGCGGAGGGACTGTCATCATCGTGTCGCGGCATTGTTCGTCCCAACGAGGA
>Ga0126342_10003175_pt1 | contig 26864 bp, 16 predicted proteins | sample Cyp1metagenome_FD_92528 | JGI IMG/M metagenome (GOLD analysis project Ga0126342, IMG submission 92528) | Coral microbial communities from Lord Howe Island, Old Settlement Bay, Australia - Cyphastrea 1 metagenome | ecosystem: Host-associated > Invertebrates > Cnidaria > Coral ...
AGAGGGCTATAGGGTTTCCGGCACGACACAACGCATCCCAAAATAAATCACTACAAAATGCGTTTCCGATTTATGAGTGTAAAATGGAACGCCGCTACAAGATACAGTGCACACCCTTTTACTGCAAAAACTGGTGCACGGGTCCATTTTTTTTGCTTGAATTATCCACGAATCAGAGGATGGTACCAAGCACGTGTTCACCCTTTTAGTAGTGGAAATGGTAAGGGGGATCATATATATGTATATGTTACACACAATATGTATATATATACATACATACGCAGACACATGTGCATTTATACATATGACGGTTTGCCATTTTTCCTGGTTTTGTTGATAAATCGTAATTCCTTGTGTGCCGCTTCTTATTGCGCCTTTAAAACCATGACTGACCGAAATAGTCTGAAACTCTGCATTTTAATTTTATCTTTCATGTTTGAAGCCGTAGCTAAAGCCTGCAGTAAATGCTAACGCGCGTCTATATGAAGTGAATGCCGCTACTAGTTGTTAGTGGTGGAACTGGAATATCTGCAGAGCTGGTCGTTGCCTTTGCTGTCACTGTTGCTTTTGTCAAACAGACAGGATAAACTACAAGTTCTCTGGTGGCGACTGAGTCACGGGTCAACCAAAACCGTTTTTTGAAACTTTTGCTAGCGCATTGCTAGCGGGGATCTAGCGGGTAAAATTACGTACAACTTCGCAAAGTTGAGCCGCAACCTCAAAAATATAGGACAATTGTTGAGTAGCACAGAAATTCACTAAGACATCCTTAGGTTTAAGGAGCTAAGTGTTACATCTTGACTTTTCTTCATGTTGAAATAACAAGCAGACAAGAACACAAAAAAAATCCTTGAACATGGGTGTGAAAAAAAAACTAGCGCGAGCCTAGCGGGTTTGGTAGCGCTGCCTTGCAGAATTGGTGAATTTAGTTGCGTGCCGCCTCATAACGAAGAGGAAAAACAAGTAGGTCCACACTAATTGTCAACAACTAGTACAAAACTTCTGTCAACTATTTTTGTCAAATGGACATATGGCTACCCCTACCAACATCTCTGTGTGTGTGGATGCCGTCAAGTCTCCTTTTCTTCACATCGTTCACAGCCTGCGCCAATTTGCCTCACTTTGTGAGTCGCAAAGCCCTGGACAATGCTGAAGATTTCAAACCCAACTCAGAGTTGGGAACCTCTTGTCAAACAAACTATAGCGGGTAAAACAATGCCATAAACCACCCATTTGGGAATGGTAACCATACCACCTATAAAAATGGTGATGACTGGGGGGTGGTTTATGGCATTGTTTTACCCACATTACAATAATTACTAAAAACTATGCACATTGCACATGAACTTGCTCCCAAGTCTCTTGAATAACGGCCCAGGGCACAAGACTTTGTTGCGCCCCAAGAGATATCTTCACTAAGCACAGGCACACGCGGAAACGTGGGCTCAAACGTCAGCATGGCTCAGGGAGAGAGGAGCAAGGAGCACAGGACCAGAACATACTGAGAAGGGAAGTTGCCAGTTGTAGTGCCCTCGGGTCGACAGGGGGTTCGAGGAAGAGGAGCGATATGTAATCAGTTGGACCGTTACATCTGCCGTTTGGTTAAAGCACTGTTTTTGTTGACTCGTCAGTAAAGCCAGGAACAGCAACAAATTTCAGATGATAGTGGATGGTTCACGTCAACATGGGGTGGCAGCAAACGTCAAGGTAGCTTGTAAGATGCAGAGGCTTCCTAGGTCCAACTACCTGGGACAAAAAAAGAAACTTGAAATGCAGCCCGACAAAAAGTATTGCATATTCTGCTTTTCCAAGAAGTTGGGGTTCCAGCCATGCCAATTTCAGGTTCAGATAGGTGTAAGTCAGAGTGAGGGTGGCCTTGTGACGAGACAACAAATGGATGGAATATTCTGTGCGGCACGGGGTTTTCTCAAAATTGGAATCCCCAAATCCTACGGTCTATGATAATTTTACCTCTCAGGTGACAAATCCTTGGAGATGGATTGTATGTAACATACATAAACTCTGGAAAACCCTTATTAATAATAAACCATCCTCAATATCACTATAAAATTATGGAGCGTAAACAAAATCATCCCCAAATGATAGGTCTAAGATGGTCTAAGGTGTTCACCACTTTCGTGTATCCTGGCTTCCAGATCCACTTCGGTCAACTCATTGTGTTGGCTGAACATCAAGTCTGGTGAACTCCACCATGTTTCTGGGACGTGTCTTGTGTACACTCTGGTAAACTAACATAGCTATTGAACATGACCATTTATAGTGGAATTACCCATTAAAAAAAATTGATTTCCCATGGTTACGTTAGTTTACCAGAGGGTAAATGCCTTTTAATGGTGAACATGATGATTGACCAGTCGATGGAATTAATAATGCACCCGCAAAAAATGAGAGAAACCCTCAACAGGTTCAATGCAGGACCCAGTTCCGGCTTCCCCCTTGCATCGAAGCTTCAGCTTCGTCTTCAGCAGTTGAAGTTGTGCTTGTCACCCGACTGGTGCTGGTGCCATCCTTGGAGATATGGATGGCGCAGGTTTCCAAACCACGTGGATCAGTGAAACTTCCAGTGTTCAGCCAGTGGGGCCCCATTTTAAGGTGGTTTTCTGACTTGAGAGCGAACATCCTGTCATATATCTATGGAACATGAATAATACACTCAAGAGCCTGTCATATGTATATATATATATCATTATATATCTATGGAACATGAATAATATACTCAAGAACCCAGCAAAAACTAAGCTGGAATCTGAAAGTTGGGCCTTACATGGCTACTTGTATAATAACAAGCCCTCTCGCAGGCTGGTCCCAGGGTCAAAACATGTCAAAGCATCAACTGAAGATTGATCATCGCAAAACATGTTTCTTTTAGTGGGTTTCCTATTCGTTTAGAAAATGCTGAGCCACAACATTTCTCAACTTTGGATGCTTGGTAATCCCGAAAAACCAGGAAGTGAGGACCCACAGCGACCAGGCATCAGTGGTTGTGCTGAAAGTGGTGGATCTGAAGGTAGTGGTGGCAGTAGTGGTGGTTTGGGTGGTGTTGGAGTTGTTGACCATGAGAAAAGCTTCCTGGCTGTGGCGACGTTGACAGATGGAACTTGCTATTAGCCTGGTACCTTGGGGGATGTTCACGAGCCAATCGCATGGGCATGGAAGATATACCCTCTGGTAGACGAACAGTTTGCTATTGAAGCCATGGCCATAGATTTCGTTGATTTACCCATCAATAGCATGGTGATTTTCCATAGTTATGTTTGTTTACCAGAGGGTATCCGTGTCCACGGCTCATGATTTCCGCAGCTTTGTATTCTTGTCGTCCTCTTTATCGTCCCTAGTGCCGGACTCAAAAACCAGGGCCTGGCTCCTTGCTAGCACGATGACAAGATGGAGTATATGCATAATGTGAGCAGCTAAAATCATGCACAACTATATGGGTAGATCTTCAACAAATATGAGTCGGTCTTCTCGAAAGATACTGCTACAGTCCACACTACTCACCTCCAAGTGAGCAGCATCCAAAACCAAGGATGTAAATTGGTTCTGATGGTGGGGCCATGTTGGGTCACAAGGACTCTCAATGCATGGGTATGAGAATTCACATGAAATGTAATAGAACATTAGAAACCATCAGGTCTGAAGTCTGAAGCGGATGACTTTGCTACTTGAATCTACTGTACTTGATATGGGACTTGTTAGGCGCCTCATATATCTTCAAATTGAGTGGTCTACGGAGTCAATATCCTCATGTTTTTCATGTGGTCCATGGGCATACAAGCACCAACCATCATCATCATCATCATCATCATCAACAATTCCAGAATTTATCTGATTTTTGATCCCAATTTCCGACCCAGGTCATCCCACCCAGATTTCCCTCCGGCCGTCGTCGTCTTTGTCGCCGTGGTGTCTGTCACAGTGGTGGTGCTGCTACCCAGCTGACCCGCGGTCCAGGAGTCGCCGGCATCGAAGGAAACGAAGGGCGGACCAAAGACCTGCAGAAATCTGCCCAAATGGGGGCAGGAACCAAAAATAGGTCAGTCTGGCTGACTTGGTTTCTCGCAAAGCCACGAAATGCATGGCAACACACCAGCAGAAAAGCATGGTTTTCTGTACATCTTCTCTTCATCCAATTCTAGGAATTGAGGGAAGGTGAAACCAACAATATCACTGGGTGCTGAATCAACCTTTGGTCCCTCGGACCCCGCGCGCAGAATGTTTTTTTTTTGAAACCCAGCGATGGCAATCACAATTTATGCACCCAGTCATGGGTGGTTTATGGCATTGTTTTAACCATATTAATTACACATGATAGAAACCATGCGATGAAACAAACATCCCATCATCCCAGTCTTAACACCAGTCATAGGCAGCTACTGACCCATGACCGGGGAAGGGTTCTGAGTCAAATATCCTATAGAGCTTATGCTCAATCCCAGTTGAGAAATACAATACAAGCTGGTGCCCCCGTTCGATAACTAAGTTGGTGAACATAACTCCAATAACTATGGTTTTTGTTGGTGATATATCTATAGTATTCATGGGGTTTATACGCCAATTTATAACGTTTGGGGGCACCACCGTTGGTGATGCATCCCAGGTTCATCAGCCTGGCGACATCCCACATGATACATGGGTAAATCACCATGTTTAACCTTCATATAATATCTGGTTGGTGGTATACCTACCCCTCTGAAAAATATTAGTCAGTTGGGATTATTATTTTCAATACTCATATGGAAAAAACATGTTCCAAACCACCAACCAGATATAACAATGTCTAAATATGATCTCGTAGGTTATGTAAATCCCTAATCCTGTCCGCATTAAAACAGTTTCCCTGATTATATTAATCACAATTTCTTGTTGGCCAACTTAAACCCACCAGTGTCGTCTTCACGCCATGGCACTCCTCCACTCACCATCCACAGACCATCCTCGGAGACAGCCACGTGGGTGCAGCCGCTGCTTCCGTCGAAGCTGGACGGGGCCCACGTCAGCCCATAGTCGAAGGAGAGGTAGAGCCAACCAGGATAGTATCCTGAACCCATCAAGTTTTATCTGAAACATTCAAATGGTGATTTGCCTAGCATTTACATGAGTTTTGTATACTGTAGCTTTCCAATGTTTTCAAGAAGAAAAACTATGGGATGCAACGATAAATGATGGTTGATCTGTGAAAAGATCAACGGGAATTGAATGGGACTCCATTTAACCATCAATCATATATTATACGTATAATTTATATACTGGTTTTAGTTTTTGTTTTGGACCAATATGTATCAAACATATGGTGATATCAGTGACAAATGATGGTTGATTGATCTCCTTCCTGGCTGATTGAGGAGTATGACAGAACCACGAATTCGCAACATACCCCAGAAGTAACCTGTCTACAAACCACCGAACAACAGTAATCAGTTGGTATCATCATCCTAGGGAAAACAATCGAAACAAACAACCAGTTGACACCACCAGCAAAAACGTTATAGATAGTGACAAAGTATGCGAAGAGAAACAAAGACTATACTTGGTGATGGGATAGACTAGTCCTCTAGTGCTAGTAAGTGGTATAATGCATTAAAATGTTGTATAATACTGAAATCACAATAACGTATTAAAATACAATGATTGTCAAAGTCTGCCTGAGAACGAATGCTATCCATCATCGCAGGAATCCAGCAGGGTCTCCTTGATGTGTATTGTTCCTGGTGAGCCCTTGCGGCAGGAGTGCTCCCTTTAAAGGCACCATCGGAATCCACCACCGATCTCCGCGCCATTCGATTTGAAGATTTTGTCAAAGCCTGTGTATCTATGTTTTTTTTAATTGCCCCTCATCCCCCATCATGACACCATGATCATCATTTGGTTGTTGAATTCGCGGATTTAAATCTATTATATAATATTCCTTTTGCCATCCATCACTATCATCTATGTCTGTGTGTCCAACCCCAAACTTTGTTGGTCAAGTCCCAGATTGTCCAAAGCATCTCCAATAAACCACCAATTATTCTGCAATATTTAGGTGATAATCCCTGCTCCAGATCTTTCCCATGGATGTCAACGCCCCAGTGTTTATGGAGTAAGATCCACATTCTCATCAAACAAAGACATGATTATCATGCACTATTATCGATTTCATTTGGCTCAATGCCATACACTTACCCCCGTTGAAATGTGATTAAGATGCTTAAGTCTGCGGCCCAAATTCACCTCATCCATACCAAGCCACCATGTTCATCCATCATGTTCTTGTTTCTTTAAACGCCGCAAGGCAATATTGCTGGTTGTAAAACATATATTCAAGACTCATTGTTTACCTCCCATGAAATGAGCCATCCCCCAACCAACCAATCCATACAAGTCACCATTCTCCTCCATCGTCCCATTCAATCTCCCATTAAATTCCCATTGGAGAATGATTATAGTATTATTATGGTTTAATGGGAGATTGAATGGAGTATGGATAATATCACTCTCCCATTCAATATCCCCATTGGACATCGATAAATCATTGTATTGGTTTAATATACCATTAATAATAAAGTCCATTATGGTTGGCGATTCCCCATCCATCAGTTCTTTGGTATATATTATACACCCTGCTAACTGGATATGAATAACTAGTTCTATACACATATACCAACTTAGCCATCTAGAAATTAGAAACGCCATGTTCCCATTAATCCCAATCAATCTCTATAAATCCCATTGAATCTGGCCAAATGACTATAATTCCATGTGCCCTCCGGTAATCATGGTTTGCAGGACAGGTTCCAATGATTTCGATGATTTTCCGGGCGAATTTCCCTAACCCAAACCTACCAGGCCACTCAAACTAATCTGGTTGGTGGTATACCTACCCCTCTGAAACATATGAAAGTCAGTTCGGATTATTCTTTCCAACATATGGAAAAAATAGCACATGTTCCAAACCACCAACCAGAAATTAGAGATATATCATCTGATCATGATATATTCCCCGTCATCCTCACAAATCACACATAATCACATACAATACAAGTCTGGCCAAATTGGAATTTCCGGATATGTTCAGTACCTATCACATCAAAAATCTGGCGAAAATAACCCATCATGTTGGATTGTTGATAATTGCCCATAATTGGATAATTTTGGATAATGCGGGTAAAACAATGCCACGTTTACCATTTCGCCAGTCATCACCAATTTCATAGGTGGTATAAACTTCCCATTCCCATTCATGGGTGGTAAAAATGGCACTGTTTTAACCACATTATAGGGATTTACATTTCCATAGGGGGTTATCACCACAATTGTCCATAAATAACCCAAATCTCCAAATGAGAATTTCCATTCACATCCATTTAAGGCCTCCTATGGATCTTGGGATAATCTGATACTTTTTTATGGTCCCCCCCAATTGAACAGCCGTTTCGGGTTTATTCATCCAGGGACATTATTTCCAGTACCCTGAACCAGATTTGATCTGGCCCAACCCAAATCTTCAAATTAGAATTTGCAGATATTTCCAGTACCTTGATGTATATGGCAAAATGAAAATTAACAGATATATCTTATACATCCTTATACCAAGTCACCCAATTCTTCAAAGACAATCGCCAGCGTTTTTCCATCCCTGGACGCTGCAATCCCCAGCTCGCTGGCCGCGTGCGAACTGCTGACCAAACGCTCCGTCCTTGGCGCAACGTGGCATTTTTCACCGGGGCAGAGATTTGAAACCAAGATATTGATGGGATCATGGAGATTGAAACTATACACTACACATCATTATACATCATTATTCTACATAATCTGGATATTCAACCTAATCTATGAACATTGTATTCTGTGTGTATGTATTGTTCTTGAACAAGTAACATAATGAATTAAGCACTGAATCTGCACTTGGTTCAACAGAAACACATGAAAGCTATCAACTGCAATGATTTTACCCATCAGTGTATGGGCTGGTTTTTGCTGAAACATGCAAACACTATTATTATATATGTATATTATATATATATATATAAATCAGTGTCTACATGTGTCTACCATCACCGGAGGTTCCCGCCAATTTGCCTTAATCCAGTTTAGGAAAATCGATGGTTCGATACATTTCGATGCTTAAATCTCATTATCTTCCCAGCAAATCACATTAAGTTGATGGATTTGATGGATTATTAACATTTATTAGTGGACAAATTCCAACTAAAGTCCCATTAAAATACCATGAGCTAAATCCCGCTTAACTCCCAAATGGTTAAATCCCTGTAAATTCCCATACCCATATGCTCCATGGTGCTGGAATATTTACCAACATGTGCCCTTGTCCAAAATCACCCAGTCATGTAGGTAAATATACCAGCACCATGGTTGCATATGGGACATAAATCCCCAGTCGGTTACCCTGTGGTAATTTGTTACATAGCTATTGAACATGGCCATAGAAATCGTTGATTTGCCCATGAAAAATCATGATTTTCCATATTTGTTTCTATGTTTACCAGGCCGGGTAACATTAAATCCCATTAAACCACCATAAAATCCCATGTTTCACAAAACATGAGTGTAATCACCACAGAATCCCATGAAAAATCACCAGAAAATTCCCATGAAATCCCCAGAAAATTGGATGGTGATGTTCCACTTAAAATCACCAGCTCGGTGGACTCCCCAGGTCCGCCAGGTCCACCAGGTCACCATCGACTCCCAGAGTCACTGGACAGCCACACGCTGGCGGTTTCGAGGCTTCGCCGAGTGGCCACCCAGAACCGGGTGAAGTCGCCTGGGGGATCACCAGGGCCGAAGAAAACGTACGTGGTAAATGGGAGGAACAATGGTGAAACATGGTATAGTTTAGTAAATTTAATATCGAATTTGCAACTTGCACTGGTTATATGTTACTTTCATGGATGATTTACCTGCGTTTTCGCAATGAAAAATCAGAGTCTTGCATACTTTTATCGCCATATTATCACCATGTTCTTCCGCGAAAAATGGAATTAAACATGAATAATGTGGGTAAAACAATAATAAACAATCCCCCAGTCATCACCATTTTTATAGGTGGTATAAACTTCATATTTCCAGTCATGGGTGGATGGCACTGTTTTACCCAATAGGATAGACATTTCGATGGGGGTTATCACCACTCTTAGGTCCATTAATAACACAAATCTCCAAATGATAATTTCCATTCACATCTATTGAAGGCATCGGATCTTTCATGGGATAATGCAGATAATGGTTTATCTAGCATGGTTTAGTATTGTTTTACCCACATGAAAAACATCATTACACACCTTTTTCGTAATCCCCTCCCAGTCCTTCCGCCTGTGGCGGTGATGTCCCAAAAACTGCCATCTGCCGCGGGCTGCGTCCAGCTTTCGCCGCTGTCCAAGGAGACCCAAATGGCGCCACAACCGCAGCAGGTGCAGTGATAGTTCTCGCGGGTGAAGCCTCACGGTCATGTCATACTAAAAATTCAGGTAGGTTATGAAACAAACTGGAAGATCTTTTGGAGGACAATTTCAATATTGCCGCATATTACCGGAAAGGAGATAAACTATGAGAATTCATACAAACAATTCAGGTAGGTAGGTTATAAAACGAACCAAACTAATAGTTATGGCCCGAAATACCAGTTATTATAAGTTATAAGTTATAAGTACTTGGTCACCCCCTTCATTGAATGCAAAATCCTATTGATAACCAGAAATAAGTAATAAATGGCTATAACTGTGGAAGGTCGTTTGGAGGAAATTACATATTGCCGGAAAATGGATAAACTATGATAAACTGCATTGTAGTGTTTAAAACACATTCCCCAGTAGGGATGGATACCGATGGGTGATATATCACTTTGTGTGGGCCTACTTTGGATATCTTTGAATGCAACATGATTGATCCATTGCGAATATAATTAAAACATGATGTGGGTTTGTTGCGGGAAACCTAATGGTAGTTTGAGCATTAAATAATGTATGTCAACCATCAAACAAATGCATTTGAGATGATTTAGCCATCAAAGAAGTGGGATTTACATAATACAATTAATTTAATTAACTGATTTAATCTAACCATCCAAAGTTGGATGTAAACCAATATCTTCCGATATTGTCCCCGAAACAGGATGCCTGGCACTTGATAAGCACCAGGCTTCACCCCCTACTCCCTGCCTGCTACCTTACTTCCATCAGCTGATGTGGTAAGGCCCCACCACCTCAAGTCACTTCAGCACAATTCGGATTTCGGACTATATATACCAGCAAACAGTACAGGATGGGGCCCCCGTTCGAAATCGCGTTCAGTTGCCTAAGAAAAGTGGCTGAATTCTATGATTTATGGTAGATATAACGATAGATAAATATGGTTAATGGGGTTCATAAGCCAACAATAACCATCACTGGGCACCATCCTGTAGGATTCAACTGAACCAATAACATCCAATGGGGATGTGATGGGATCTTGACTATGATATATATATATATATTCTAATCAACTTGATGTGATTCGGGTATTTCCAAGAATTGACATGAATTGACATCCGAGCGGGTGCTTCAAAAGACCTGGATGATCTTTGCATTCGATCCATGAAGTCTCCCAACATCAGCAAACGCTGATGGATGGGAGCGACAAACCAAAGAAAGGAACCCATGAGACTATCTGGGTGTGTGTATGTGTCAGGCATGATCATGATTGCACCAAAGCTTACGCCTCACGCATTGTATTTTGCAAAAGTGGCGGTTTTGCGCCACCTTACGAAAGCCAGGGTTTTGCTTACGCGATCCAGTCATATAACACAACTCTTCTTAAAGTGTATTCGGGAAAAGTTCTGACGACGCTCGAGTTGCAACTGGAACACACCTGTTTTGGCCCTCTAGAGATTGTCATTTTCCAACGACCCAACGACCCAACGACCCAACGACAAGGTGCGAAAGTCCAGAGGTTCCACTGAGTTCTATCCAGGTGCCACCAGAATCACTGGACTTCCAAATGCTACCAGCGGTACCTGGGTGTTAAATGGATGCAGGATGGACAGATTCTTCTGCAACGATCTTTTCGGAAATCTCCGTCGATTTATGCACGATCAAATTACATGATGACATTACAAGTGGTCAGTACTCGATGTACACGCTCAGAATTATTGTATGCATGTTTCGCAAGTGGAAAATGTAAGAACCTCAAACAAAAAAATGAATTTGACTGGAATGATCCCAGGCTAAGTTGATATAATGTGTTACCCCCGTATCAGTGTCAGAGTTTCAAACATTTTTCCATGAAATATAATCACCCAAAACTATATCCAACATGTTTTCTTGTTACAAATTCCCAGGTACAGTTTTCGTGCAGTATTATCTCAGAATTTAAGTTGGTTCGCTGGGAAAATGTTCCAAGGGATTTCACGCGTCAATCATGCAATAAATAACAATAAATTATATGCCAATGTTTTTTTATTTCAACACGCTCATCAAAGTAAATCATTATAAAACAAAAAAACACATGTTATATTAAACAAAACAATAAACAACAAAAAATATAAAGAGTACTACATTTAAATCAACATGATTCCATTCCAATAAATCCCCCCCAAAAAAAACAATCCATCATTTCTCCAAAAAAACACATATTTTTTCCCTCCCAATGTTTCAGACGGGCACCCACAAAGAGCATCTGTCCATCCTTCGCGGCCGCTGCTGCGCGGAAGGTCGACGTCTCCGCCGACAGCTCCAGCCAGGTGGAACCGTAGTCCTCCGAGCGGTGGATGTGATCCTTGGAACCACTGACCTCAGATGTCGTCCCGTTGTGATGTTGGTGTTTTTTAATGGAGAAAACTAGGATGTTAAACTGTCGATTTTCATAGATTTAAGGAATTACTTGTTGATGATCTAGTGAGATTGAAGAAATTTATGAAGTATGATTCATGACATTGTTTTTTTGAATGAATTATGCAGTCACTTTTTTATTTTCATGGATCTAATGGTTCTATATATGAACACAAAAGAACACGAGAACTGTTTGTTTGTTTATTTTTTTGAGTGTTTTGTTGAGTTAACTGGGCAAGTTGTTGATCTAGTGTCTGTTTGATGAATGATTTGTAAATAAATTACTTTGATGATATGTTCAATTGTAGTCCCTGACATGAACTATGTTTTACACAGTTATGGCCCGAAATACCAGTTATAAGTACTTGTAACCCCACTTACGGAATGTATTTCATCATCTTATTTATAACCAGTTATAAGTAATAAATGGTTATGAATTACAGTAAATAAAACTAATATGTTTAACAGACAAGGTATGTGGGATGCCGAACTATGGGGGGGATCAACCGAAACAACACCTGTATAAACTGAACAAAAAAAACATGGTTATAAATCGCCACAACTTGGGAAATGGGGCCCCTTTTTTGCCTATAACTGTTGTGAAGCCTATCCACTTAGTTCACTGGAACTGCGCCCGAAAGTAATTAGCAAAGATGCTTTACAACTAGATTAGTTCAATTTTTTTTGGGTTGACCTCTATAATGTTTTTTATAATTATATAAATATACTCTATAGATAATCTTAGATAAACTTGCGAATAAAAAAACTAACTGCTGATCTATATCCGAAGGAAATTTGAAAGTCAAACTTCCGACTTATCGACAGATGCAACAACAGTGGTGAAAAAATCCATACAGAGAAAGAGTCAGGCAAGAGAGAGCAAGAAAAGAGAAGATCAAAGTGTGCGAAAAGGTGGAAAAATCGCAAGACACTGTGTTTTTCCTATATATTAATATTAATGTTTTCCGGCTCCGGCGGGTCGAAAAGTACGCTCGCTAAAGCGGCGATCCCGGAGCCATCTGGTGGGATGAGAGATCAACAACTGCACGCCGCATAGATTTATAAATAAATAGAAAACGATGAAACAAAATAGAATTAAAGAAACAACATGGATAGACAGACAGACATACATACATACAGATAGATACATAGATAGATAGACAGACAGACAGACAGATAATAGGTAAATAGATAGATAAATAGATAGATAGATGGATAGATAGATAGATAGATAGGTAGATAGATAGATAGATAGGTAGATAGGTAGATAGGTAGATAGATAGATCGATAGATTGATAGGTAGATAGATAGAAAGATAGATAGATAGATAGATGGATAGATAGATTAGGTTAGGTTCGGTTAGGTTAGATTCGATCAGATTAGGTTCGATTTGATTAGATTAGATAGATCGATAGATAGGTAGATAGTTAGATAGATAGACAAATAAACAAATAGACAGACAAACAGACAAATCAATAGAATAACAAAGGGAGATAGACATAGATAGAGAGAGAGAGAGAGAGATAGATACAGACAAAGAGAGAGGGAGAGAGAGAGACTCAGCGCCTCAATCACCTTTCCGTCCACCAGTGGGTTCACTCTGCCATCCATGCATCACAACAACACACCACTCCAGTTAACTATCTTTGAAACTGCCGCCGCCTTGTGCGGTACTACTGGTATTTTTTCTAACTTATCTATATTGCAGGACTAGTATAACAATGCTTTACCCACTTATAATATATTATAATTATAAAATATTATAAATACCTTGCGTTAACCCAATACTTTGATAGCCTTATAATGAGTTATAACTGAAGTATAATGGGTTCTCATCGGTTCTTGATACTCAGATAATGGCGAAAAAAAAACGCACTTCCACAAGAACTTCACAGATCCACGACCCAAGCTGCCACCACCATCTGACGCCCATCGCTGGAGACGGCCACAGCTCCATGGCGGCAGGGCCACATGCAGAGTTCGATCTGGCCACGATGCATCCAGGTGCGCCCGTAGTCCTGCGAGACCTAAGGGCTGTGGGAATACGAACCCGCTTGAAGCCCTAAAGGCCCTAGAAGTATCAGATTTCACGACTTTCAATCATGGGATTCAGAAGAAAAACATGAGATTTCACTGATTTCAGCAAGAAAAGTGAGGGATAAGGATGGACCCATGACATTCTGGTTTGTTGACTATGAATACTGTAAGGAGGCTCAGTGAAAGCATACTTCAGCCACAGAAAAGTTCCAAGCGAATCCAAACCTGTGAATCGCGACTCTGAAAGCGCGAAACTCATGCCTAAGTCGCGCCTGCGTGTTGAAAATCTGCTTTCCCCCATCTAAAGCCCTGGATGTTAAGCACACTGAAGCACCAAGAACGGGATAAAACAAAATGGTTTACATTCAAGAAAGAGGGGGTGTCACCAACAAAAACTGTGACACAGAGTAAATATATGTAATCATGGGGATATAATCGATATAATCAACAAACAAAATCCCAAAATTTGACCAACCTATGCTTTTAATTTTCTGACGCGGCGAACAATGGGATGTGAAAAGCAAGAAAGATGGGCGTTTCACGGAAAAGACCGGCGATTGGACCGGTAAGAATCAGAAAAGGGGGCACCGACCAAGAGACATGGCAGACATGGTGACTGAAGCGACAATAATGGTGACTAATAGTGACTAATCCGTTCCGCCTTATATTAAACACCCCTGGAAACCATAGGTTAGTCAGAGATTTACAGACATATTTGGGATCATAGAAAGATGGTGTTTAACATCCCCATTTTTGATGGTGAAATTCCAATTACTGATGGTCAAAGTTAAGTTGTTGATGTTGAATTCCAAATTTTGATGGTCAAATATGCCTTATAAGAATGTGGTAGAAACCACTGAAACTCCTTGTGAAAGCCGCACAATTTGGGGTTGGACCATCAAAGACGATGCTGAAACAAGAGATGTTAGGCAACAAAAGCAGCGAGATTGACCAAACAGGAAAAAAACAACTTTGGGAAAGTCAAAATAGAGGGGACTAACGAACAACAAGGAGCAAACATGATGATTTAATATGATTTAATATGATCTAGTATCTATACATATATATATATATGATTTAATATATGATCTAACATATCTTAAACAATTATATATAGGTGATACATGAACAAAAAAAACATGTTTCTTTTGTAACCGAGGTGACTCTGGCCACTCAGTCGTGGACTCTCAATATATCTCTTCTGTATAGATGCAGCATCGAATTTGCATATTTCCCCTGTATGCAACAGCAAAATGGTTCAGGGCCAACTGCTACAAGTACTTCAGCCCAATTCTGGTACTTGTAGTTATATGGTAGTAATCGAAAATTTTGTAAGACATGGCCCAGTTAAAAAAAATACTCTGAAATACAGGTGCTTTTTGATATGCTAGTCCTCCTTCAAAGCCCACCATTTAGGTCTCACCCTATCAGATATCAAGTGAGGCGATGGAAGCCCAGCGTTCCGATGAAGGGTGGCATCCGTAGGGAGATGATTTGGACACTGGAACTGGAACTAGATCACGTTAACAAACACTACTGGTTGATCGTATACCTACCCCTCTGAAAAATATGAAAGTCAGTTGGGATGATTATTCCCATATGCTCCATGGTGCTGGTATATAAAAACCTATATACAAAACTGAGTGTCTTTTGGGGCAAATGTTGGGATTCATATTCCAGCACCATGGTTCGCATATGGGAGATAGAAGATGGTATACGTTAACAATTACACTTTCGTTAGAAGATATGTATCATTCGCACCAAACGTTATCTATCAAATATCCTGTATTCAAACATGGCTTGCTGGACACAAAAATGCAGCTTAGGCCACGATGATTTCCCGGCCATGTTTTGATGACACCAAGGCACCTGGATTTCTTCGATTCTTTCGTTATGTGATTGAGCTGATTCTGACACAACAGAACAATATCGGGGATAGTTTGTGGAAAACACTGTGTATATATTATATAATATTATATAATGTATGCATGTATGGAATTATATAGATAGATAAAACGATAGATAGATAGATGGATAGATAGATAGATAGACAGATAGACATAATTTCTGGCAAACTTTGGGTTTCTGTCTGCAGATTTATGACATTTATATCCAAAATCATGGAACATCAAAGCCTGAAGCATCACCAGATCTTGTCCTACGGCACCACGAATCCTGGTATTCCCCAGCAAGACATTCCGAGACGTGGCTAGGAGTCGAAATCTTGAATAGCTAGTATAACTGAATGATCTGTCGATTCCCCCAGTCATATGGTAAACAACATGCAAATAACTTGCCCGGTTTTCACCCACATTCCAAGACACATAGATACCATTTCTCATGGAAATGGCAACAACAAATTGCCCATCTGCGGAGCTTCCAAATTGGTTCCACTGCTCATTCAGCGCAGCGACGCGGACTAAGATGACTAAGACCTGAGTCGACGTAGTGGTCTTAAAGCCTTCAGGCCTTAAGCACCATCATGTATATATACATTATATATATATTATATATATGATACATGATATATGCATATATGCTGCATTATATATATTTAAATTATATAATATTGAACTGACATATAATGACATATAACATCATATAAATTATGAATATAAAATATACCATGTGTGAAAAATCTTGCTGGGGGATCTAAACCATCAAATCCCATGCGTCTACGGATGTCTACGGATGTCTACGGATGTCTACGGATGTCTACGGATGTCTACGGAGCCAGGCCGGCGAGGTGGCTAGGAGTCAATCGGAAATTGGAGGTATGACAAGAAAGCGGGTTTATTTCATGGAAAATCCATGGAACATCCATGGAACATCCATCTATTTTCATGGATGATCACTGGGTTTACAGTACTGGGTTTACAGTACCTGGAAAATCCAAGTGGGTGATCGATATGGCCCTTCCAATATGGCCCTGCACTATCACCAGGTTGCAAAGCACAGGAATCCATCCATCGCAGCATTGCCGGCTTTGCTTCGCAACTGATGCGAACCATGCTATGCTGTTTGGAAAAAGCCTGGTCATTTCATGTCAAACCACTAAGCCAACCAGTCCAAAGATACATAAAACGCTACGAATATGAGGTGAAACGACCTGCCGCCCTGCCACAGTCCTACTGCCAATCCTCCATTCATTGACGACAATGTCAAGATATTTTTGGGACACCACCAACAAAGCAGCTATCATCAGTTCTCCACTTATCAGTTTACGATGTCTTTTACACAGCTTTGGTTATTGGATAGACATGGTAAACAAAATCCATTTTTTCAGATATGGCAATGGTTTTGTTGCCAAGTCCTTCTCCCTGAGGCCGGGCGGCCGGGCGGCCGGGCGATGACATGCGGCTCCATCTACAATGTGAAACGACTATTCTCATGCTCAATCTTTGGTAGTCCACATTTGCAAAATCCTTTGGTGGAGCTTCGTACCTGAATTTTGGGATTCGAATTCTGTTAACGAGGACTTATCAAAACCACATTAAAAGGATCATCCTAAAGGTTCAAATATATGTTATATGTTCATGTAACTCATATATTTTCATAATATGTTCGTATTTGTTGCGAACAGTTGTCGAAGTTAAGATGTGGAGGCTTGGAGGTTCTAGTTGTATAGATATACAGCAGTATTGGGCATCAGGCAAGTGCTTGAATCTGTTGCATTGGATGGCGTGGTCCTTTTTCAAAACATATCAAAGAACCTCGGTCCCGGTCTGAAGGACTGATACTGCCCCGTATATTTTGGCTATAGTCTACTATATGCCCAAAGTTAGGCTAGTCAAATGTCCATAATCGTTCATCAATGGGCCCAATTCTTGGTTGCTTATTCGCACCATTTTGGGCAAATCTGAAAATAAGTACCGACAAAATAACACCAACATCATAAACATCCTGTGGGCCCAGGTGGTTGCTTTATATGGTATTAACGCAGTCAACACACCGAAATTAAAGATATAATCATAATCAATAATATCAGACTGAACATATTTATCTTCCAAACAAACACACCATCTTGTCAAAAAAACAAGCCTATGGCTGAGTTTACACAACAAGCATCATAAATTCAACAACCTGACATGGGTGTATCCCAAAATAGTGGAATCCCAATAGCTGGATGGTTTAGAAGGGAAAATCCTCTTAAAATGAATGATTTGGGGTAGCCCTATGACTTGTCGGAAACCTCCATTTAAGTGACACCTTCAAAAGTCGAATCCTTTCCCCTGCCATCTCCCGCTGAGATTCCAAGCCCCTGAGATCAAGTCGTGCGGCTCATGAGGAGGGTTTTGGCCTTGGATCTTCAGAAATCATACGGGGATTTTCATAGCTTTTCCACCTATTTTCCTAGCATTTCTGGGGATTTTCATGGGATTTTCATGGGGGTATGGTGGGAAATTCGTGCAGCCTCGGAAAAAAAAATGCGCATCGTTGCGCCACTTTTCGAACGTCGGATCATCCTCCAGGGTAGCCCTAGTTATCATCCAGCTATGGTGCCCTGCTTTAAACGTTGCCTTTAAACATGGGGGAAGTTCTGTGCAATTTTTCGCAGCAAAAGATGGGGTGTGTAAAAGGAAAAACAATCAACTGCAATAACTATGGATTATGATACCTATAACATCCTATAACGGTAGTTAATGGCAATGGTGTTTATAAACCAAGAAACATAACTGGGGTGGGCCACATTGCGTGGTTCTTGCGTCATTTTTATAATATGTTGAATCGACAAAGGTCGGTATACAGTCTGCTAGGACCGAGAAAAGCACCTCTGACCACGATCTGGCTACCAGATGTTACAAGGATGTCTCAGTGCCTCAAAGGTGGCACTGTGTTGTTTGATGTGACCTTTGGGGGGCGTAGCATCAGTTTGCTGCTACATTATAGTTCACAGTTCACATTGATAACCTCTTAACCTCCCTTTTGCTAAGGGATTTATTCAATCTAGTATTCAATGAGTCTCAGCCTGCGTGCTTATTAGCAGTTTACCTCCGCCTGAAGCCACCACTTTTCGCCGCGTTTGGCCGCGCATCTTGACTACAAACCACCGCATCGAAACAAGCGGTTGATCGATCCGCACTGCTGCGCGGCGTCAACTCACCAACGTGCGGATCGGCTGCAGATGTTAAATCAGGGCAGCTACGAAGATCTGGGGAAACAGAACGTGGAAAGCATAGCAGCTGAGATACCTAGAATCAGGGCCCACTTGAGATCGGTATAGCCTTCCAATCCACTTGTGGATGCCTGTGAGTCTACATTTTTGTCTACCCAGTGGACTACAGTGACTACAGGTCCCTGATTAAATGGCAGCCCCCAAGTGCGACATAGCGCGACTCACGCTTTGAACATGCTAAGCCTCCAGTAGATGGTAGAATCTGCTAGAACCTGTGGTGTTTAGCCATTCATGAACCATGCCCAAAATATCCCAAAATCATCATTAAAATCAGTGGTATAAACATGGACCATCCCCAGTGATCTAGAAACGCTTTATTGTTGGGCTATCCGAAAAAATCATCGTTTTTTTTCTTTCCTCATCCTCAGCTCCCACAAGTTGCAGAGATCCAGAATGATCCACGGTCCTGCATCTCGACTCATGGGGAATCCCATGAGTTGATGGGACACAGAGCAGAGAGCATCTGGCTCTTCTGGCTATGCAAGCCTTGGTAAAAAAAAACAATCTTTGCGAATGGCTCGTCAAACATATTACTGTAGATATCTTGCAAAAGATGGTTTTTTCGCCGATTCGACACAGAATTCCTCCACGGATTTTGACCCTCCGTGGAATTTCCTTGAAAACCGCAATCATAGTTCACAAACTGAAGAGTTGCTGCGGCCATGGCTAGTTGTGTTTCAGTGTGTCTTCAAAAAGCCACCAAGGGATTCTTGCGAAATATATTCCGGTCATTATTCTTCACTCTAACTGAAGAATGTGCCCGTCTTTCTTTAGATCACCATCCAAACTGAGAGAGAAATGAAGTATGTTTAAAAACTGCCTTTGCAGTCTTGACTTGAGAGTCGGGTTCCAAACTAGGAATTGCATGTGGTTTTCAGAAATACCAGATGTCAAACCCAAACCTCCATTTTTCGGTTTGAGGAGTCGCACATGTCCGACGATGAAAAAGGGCATGGTGTAACCAGTAGTTGGTTTCATCCAGGGCAAACGGATTCCGCTATCAAACTTAGAACTCTTCCAAATGGATTCCGCTATGTACATAGGCATGTATATATATTAGATATTATATGCTATTAACATATGTATACACACACATCATGAGACATTCTAGTGCTCCAATCAACCCAAAACCTCTGATCAAAATGGCATTTTTTTGTAGACAGTTCCCTCTTCCCCTTAATTCCTCGAGAAATTGCTGCTATGAAAAACTCAACAAAACTTAACCAAACCCTGAACATCCACATTCACAATCCATCTTACCCGCTGGTAAACATACAAAAAACTATTGAACATGACCATTTTTAGTTGATTGTCCCATTAAAAATAGTGATTTCCCATAGTTATGTTAGTTTACCAGAGGATGCCATCTTGGGGTAATGTGCTAAACAAATGTGACTTTGGCCAACCCACTGGTTCGTCAAATGCGGATCATCTCCACACAATTTCCATAGCAGTGGTTTAGAAGCCAGCAAACATCCCAAACAAAATGGGTTGAATATCCCACAATGCTGAGAGCTGCAAACAAGTTACAATCAGTTGGATTCGGCTAAGGACTGTGTAACAAAAGAGTCAATCATCAAATTTTCGGAAGTAACCTATTCTCAGACAAACCCAATTGAGAAATGACCCTCTTTCTGACTCTTTCTGATTTTCACAACTGGGCCATGGGCACTCCAAAAAGTTGCTGCAGCATATCAAAAGAGCCTCCCTCAACGGCGAGCCACCGGAGGATTCTATGGGGATGGTCTTTCGGTATGCTCCATAGTTAGGGTTTGTATAGGGGATATAAGTATAGTACGTTGCATCTAGTTACTATGGTTTATAAACCAACCTCAGAACTAGGGGGGCACCACCTTGTATCAAGGGTATAATCCCCACCAACTGACATTTATTCTGACATCTTATGTATGAATATATACTGTATATATATATGAATATGTATCATCGTTAGTTCTAGACTCTAATGAGCCGGGGACGATATTTGGTACATAACGCAATTGATGGGCTGTTCCTACCTTGCTCTCCAGTCATGTAGTTTTCTTGGGGGTCTGACCTAGCTAAATGCTTTACATGCGATGCCTACCTCGTTCTCGCGGTGTTCCTAATCTCTTCTCCCTATTACTAGTGGGGAAATATGGGCTAACATGGGCTAACCTCTCATCCTACCCCCCTTCATCAGTCGATTTACCCGGTTCTAACAGACACCTTTGGATCCTTTGGCATGTGAAACTGGCATCTATAATCCCCAGTCGTCCCCAGTCGCTCTGCTTCAACGAGGAGCTCGCTGGTTTCCAGCCCCCAGCTGCTGCTTGGGTTGGTGGCCTCCTGTTGATCCTTTCTAAGATTTGAGCTCCGGTGCATTTGAAATGCCCCAGAAAACTTTTCAGACTAGACAATCATCACTCAAACTTGGGTAAGAGAGCATGAAAATGGTGTGTGTCAAGACGTACTCAACCAAACATCAAATTGTCCACAACTTGATGGGCGTGGTATCACTTTTTGCTCTCTCTTGTGCATCTGCATGTGTCATCACACCCTCAGATTTGTTCAGTATTGATCAAAATCCCAGTGAATAGCCGCTATTACACACCCGATAAAGGAAAAATAACAATGAACTATCATTCTTGGCTGCTCTCTATGCCCTATGCTTCATTTATAGCACAAATATCCAAACAATTGGCGCAAAGAACCAATGAAGCCACAAACCAATGGTCCACCAAGGTTTACACTTAGGTACCATCGGTTTCAATCCAGCCAGCACTGCGTGAAAAATATACTCTGCGCTCAGCCTTCCAGATTTATTTTCTGGAAGATCTTCAGCACAAATGTCTGGAGGGACAGCAAGATCACCAAGCCATGAGAATCGGACCACGTCATACAATACAAACAATAAGAAGGGCTTGGTGCAAGTGATCTGGAAGAATGTTAAGAATGCAGGACAAAATATGGATGTTAAGTCCTCTGTTCATGAACCAACACCATGGATGTCTGGTTGGTGGTTTCAACCTACCCCTCTGAAAAATATGAGTTCGTCAACGGGAAGGATGACATCCCTTCTGAAATGGAAAATAAAAGCCATGTAGCCATGTTTGAAACCACCAACCAGAATCACCATTAATCATCATTAACCATTATTAACCCATTACAATCCCCATCTCCATTAAATCCCCATTAACTTATTCCAACGCGCAGAGGTATCCCAACCGTTTTGACCTTGGGAAGTCCTGGTGAATCGTGTGGCCACGTGCAGCTGGGCGATCTGTGCCTGGACCCTAAGGACTCCACCACGGAATGGGGGTCAAATGGCACCAGAAAGTTGTCTGTTGAACCGTTGAACACTGAAAATGAGCAACATCTGACTCTTTACACTGAAGATTAGACACATCCCTGATTTCTGTTTTCGGTTTCAAGTCTTGAGCCTGTCAGACCCTTCTTAGTGGAGCTTGGGCTTCAGCACGATTCAATTTCACATCGGCACGGCACAGGTCTTAGCAAGTGAAAGGTCCAACGCCCAGAAACGAACGGACAAGTTTCCCAGAAACGCGGGCGGAGAAGTTGTTGAAGACTTTGAACTTTGAACGACAATATGTATCTTTATCATGTGTATATACTTGTATATAAATATGCATAGGAACACATACTGCATCGAGATCATGATCTTTGATGCTGACCAAGCCAAAGAAAAACATGTTGGCTTGGCTTCTCCCTCTTGAGCACTCATCTTGGGATGTGCAGCGGCCTAGTGACTAGTGGAACACACTGCCAAGCATGGCAACCATGGATTGTTTCGATCTGCGGCTGTTACTCCCATACAAAAGCCTAGGTAATCTTATGGGAACAGGGCTAATTACCATCATTGGTGTCCCTATCAATCCCAGGGATTCATGTGTCAATCAACTTTCCTGGGTGTGTGGACTAGCCGTGAAAGATGCACCGCGCAATTGGCTAGCAATGGCGTTCTCTGTAGCAGAGCGTCTCTGACTCAGACCAGTGTCCTCAACACCAGTCGAACCGTCGAACCGGGTGATCATAGAAGTCACTTCACTACTTAAAAGTGGTGCCTCACAAATACTAGTTCTTTGATTACTTTCTATAACTGGGTTTACTAGGGTTTAAGAGCCTTTGTGATGGGTGTAATCTGGATCATTCTACACCTATGCTGCCTGTATAATATTGTAATTCATTTTGTATACGGGCCATCGCTTTGTAAGTAGTGACTGCAGAACTTCCCAATAAGTATGAATCAATACCTAAAGGACGAACATGGGCAATTACCCATATTTACCACATACTATCTGGTACTAACCACGCTTACACATGCTTACAGCCCGTTTGAATATATACATAACCATAGAAGTAATGATCGGAAATACACATGTGTCTTGGTGTTATGTTGATCTGCTGCTGACAGTCCAATGTTCAGTTGGATAAATTTGCAATCCCATCAAATCCAAAAAGGCTGAAAACAAAGTCTCTAGCTACAATCCACCCTATCGAAACCGAAATACCGATCCTTTCATCAACATGGGTTTTTGCTGATGGTTTTTCTCTGGAAATATGGTACCCCAAAACTGTCAATGGATCAGTCTCATTTTCCCTAAGCTAAACTGAGGCCAGTTTAGCTGGCCATTTTCGGACTGATTTCGAGCGCCCAAATCACATGGTTTCTATATGTCTATATCCCAATAGAATTGATAGACTATTCCATGATTATGTTAAATCATATTCCCACAAAGTACCAGTACATGACATGGTGATATTATAAGTGATATTCATGACAAGTTTCCAATTTTAATACACAGAGCTGCGCCCCCGCCCTTTGCACCCCCTTCCCATTTGATTTTGCAACCAACTATATCTTTATATAATACATGATAATCACCAAGTTATACTTGTACTGTGGCCCGGTTAAAGCTCTTCGTAGCTCGCTCCGAACCCCTAGCATCCGCTAGCCATTTCATGTTGGGAATATGTCTACCCATGCTCCGAACCGCTCCTGCTAACTACTGAACAGTATACAGTATATATATATATATATAAAAAAGCTACTTTATATGTATGTCCATCAACAACATGGACATTGGCTATATACCCATGATAAGCCCATGATATCGCATCCATTGGTTTCCCCCGTCTATCTTACCTTTTTTGTATGTTTACCATAGGGCAAATCCCCATGATATCCCCATTCGAGATGGTGAAATCATGCTTACCCTCTGTAAACTAACATAGCAATGGAAGATCAAGATCCACCATTAACAAATGATTTATTTATCCAATAAAAAAATGTTTTTCCATAGCTATTAGCAGTTCATCAGAGGGTACATCCAACCAAAAATCATCAAAGATCCATCAAAAACCATGACCAATCCTGGATACCCTGCAAGACTAGGAGTAGTTCTACCCAGTCGATTGACATACCCTCTGGTAAACATACGAATAGCTATTGAACATGGCCATAGAAATCGTGGATTTACCCATTATCATTAAACATGGTGATTTTTCCATAGCTTTTTGTTAACGTTTGCCAGGGGGTAGAAACCATAAGCCCCCAGCATCCTTCACACGTTCATTGATCTCCGAGGCCAGGTGTTGGGCATCAACTGCGATCCATCGCAGACTCTTGGCGCGCCGCGTAGCATGCGAGCTCCGTGAGCATCGGGAGGCCTTCATGGAAGCAATTCAGAAAGGGATTCAGTTGGATTGAAGCAACCAAAATAAGAAAAGGAACTATGTAAAAACAAAAACAACAACAACAACAATAACAACAACAACAAGAACAGTGTTTTTATGTGACACATAATTGTGGATTTCATTGCTCCTAGGTTCTAGCCATTCGCCAAATCATTTGCAATAAACTGGCACCCCGAATCCCGACCATACAAATTTGCCAAGCCACAGTAAGGACAGGAAGGGACTCATGGCACAACATGTCCTGTCGGCTGTTTTTGTTTCGCGTTTTTGTTTCGCAGCCATTAAAAAGAAAAACCTGCGACCTTTCCTGGCAACTAGTGTGGTTTTTCCATGGTTTTATGCCAAAACTTGGATACACTTAAAAGTGAACTAAACCGTTTTCGAGCTCCATCAGAGCTCGCTTCGATCCGTGGCCCGTGGCAGTCCCAAACCTTAGAAACCTGGCCTGCCATTCGGAAAGCATCCAATTTCTGCCCTGAAGAATTCAAGAAAGCCTCAAGCCTTGAGGATTTCACCATCACCATCAAACAGCCATCGCTGCCGATCCCTGAAGGATGATCCTGGATCATAAGATCAGTAACTGTGACAGATAACTGGAGCTTTCATAGAGTTGAAGGCCCATCAATATCAGCAGCTTTCAAAACAGCGAAAGCTACCCCAAATCATCCAAGTCATGGACCATGACACCATGACATACCCAGGCCATAGAAATCCATAGAGTGTAAACTGCAAATGCGATCTCTTCCGGCCTTCTAGAAATCTAGGCATGTGAAAAGTTGGGTCCATATGGGCCCTGGCCCCAACTTCATCCCACCCTTTTTGGCTCCCATCTTGGGAGCAGATTTATGGTGAGATGGTCATGTCCGAGATTTACTGCACCGAAATGGGCACAAGGAACTAGAAAGACACGATCTTATGTAAAAATAATGCTCCGAAGCACATGTTTTTTCACGTCTGGTGAAATAAAACTTACAAGAATCTTATGATTATGATACCCTCATGACATTCATTTTGTGCTGCGGCCAAGGATAACTTACTATTCTTTCACTCAAAATCAGGTACGGTAATCACCTTTTGTTGATTGAAACCACCCTTACTCGAACCGCGTGATCCGAAACCCAGCTGTGATCTCTGAACAATTTAAAAAAACATTGCGTAGTAGCAACGACTATTGCGACGATGACAACAAACCAATGATCAGTTACGGGTTAATAAAATGTTTCATCTGTGATATCAGTGCTTCCTGTTCGAATCCCCATGATGTTGCAACATCAAGCAACATTGATGTTAGTGAACAACTTATTGTATTTCTGATTTCCCCAAATGTTGGTTGCTGTAATATAAGTTCCCCCCATCTTCTGGACCTCTAGAGCGTAGGGAAACGTGTTTTCTCAACCTTCAGACTTGGGGTGCTTTCCCCGCAATGAAAAAACTGGTGAAAATGATATTCTCAACCATCAAGAATCTGTGTGTGTGTGTCTTCCCTGTTTTCCAACAAAACCACTTGGTGGTATAAAGAATTGGGTACCCCAATTCGTGCCAACCTCGCTGTTGGTGCTGCTGCTCAAGTCAAGCATTGGTTTCTCCGTTGTGACTTCCTGGCCAGGTTCTTGTGTCGACAGGTGGAATCTGCCTCAAAGTAATTCACGTGAAAGGGGCACGTATTACAAATCTGGTTTCAACCCCCCTGAAAAATATTAGTCAGTTGGGATGATTATTCCCAATATATGGAAAAATAAAAAATGATCCAAACCACCAACCAGTACAAATCTGGTCATATCTTCAAAAACCCCAAATGTCATCTCTTTCATCTCTTTATACTGGCTGGTTCAGAACGGATTTTCCTTCCCAGTTGGATTATGACAATCCCCAATGCATTGGATAATAGTATAAAATAGTATAACCTGCTCATCATCATCAAATCACAGGCGTTTCTAACAACCCTGCTCAAATAATCCCAAATATGTTGAACAAATTCACATCAAAAACAACAAAAACACGGGAATGTCATCTAAGTTCAAGATAGGTGCTTGATATCCAGCTATAAGATAGGTACGCTACGCTTGGTACGCTTGGTGCGCTTGGTACGGTACGCTTGGTGCGCTTGGTACGCTTGGTACGCTTTGGCTAGG
>Ga0126342_10003176_pt1 | contig 26853 bp, 24 predicted proteins | sample Cyp1metagenome_FD_92528 | JGI IMG/M metagenome (GOLD analysis project Ga0126342, IMG submission 92528) | Coral microbial communities from Lord Howe Island, Old Settlement Bay, Australia - Cyphastrea 1 metagenome | ecosystem: Host-associated > Invertebrates > Cnidaria > Coral ...
ATGCCAGATAGAATGCCAGAAGATTTGCCAGATAGAATGCCAGAAGATATGCCAGATAGAATGCCAGAAGATTTGCCAGATAGAATGCCAGAAGATATGCCAGATAGAATGCCAGAAGATATGCCAGAACATATGCCAGAAGATATGCCAAATAGAATGCCAGAAGATTTGCGAGTAACAAAATGTGTAAATGTCATGGTGGGGATCACACGAAGTAAAGTAATTCCGTTGTTTTCTGTTTTTTTTCCCGTTTTTTTCTTGTTTTTTCAGGTAGCCCTGGAGCCACTAAAATCGAAATAATAATGAATGTTCGCACCCCCCTAAATAAAGTATTTGGATTTCAGGGGTCTAATTTTTTGGTGGTTGGATTCGTTTCTCAATTCCTGTCCAATGGTTTTCAATTAGGCAATTCATTTGGGAATACTAAATTGGAAACAAAGTCCACTTATGTATTCGTTTTCAATTAGGCAGTTTGTTCGGCGCCACATAGGTCTGGAACATTTTCCAGGGACCCCCGGCCAATGTTTGGCCTAAACTTTATTTTGATGCTCTTAATGTTTGCCCGGGGGGTGCTATTAATAGCACGTCAACATTAATTCCTTATGATAACCAAACATATGAAAGTCACTTGGGATTATGGCATTCCCAATATATGGAAATTCATAAAATTCATGTTCCAAACCACCAACCAGTCAATGGCTTGTTTTGTTGCGTTGCCATGCTTGACCTAGCCGAGTAGCCGCTGAAAACCCAGCACCTCTGAATCCCAGGTCGAGTGGAGAAAGCTGGGCGCAACATACGTTCTGTGCGCCATACTTATCCAAGTTGGTTGAGAACCAAAAAAAACCTACAGGAGTTACAGGACATGTATCTATAGTCTATAAGAGTGTTTTTTAACCAACCAACAAAAAAACCTCGTAGGGCACCACATTGTAGTTGGTGGTTTAGCATTACCGAAAAAGTCATACGGTCAAAACCAAGACCCAAACATTATCGGATGGTTCCCGGATTTTTGTGCACTTCATGGCCATAAGATGCCATGTCTGTATGCATAATTCAACGGGTGGGAGAAATACAAATCCGTCAAATGAAATCCCATTAAATCTTTAATTTTGATCCCATCAAAATGGAATCCCATTCAATGAAATCCCATTACTAATCAAATGAAATCCCATTAAATACAAATGGTGTTCTTGGTTTGGTGGTTTAGTTCCCATCATGTCCCCATGAACCTATTTTCGTTGATGAAATCCCCAATGGATCGTGAGATCCACGTGATCCCGGGGCTTCACGGTCGCCTGTGCTAACTTCAAAGAGTCCTGCAAAGGTGTCGGCAGCGGCAGTGAGTACCTGCCCGGATGGGCAATCTGGCGTGGTCGATGGTGACCTGCAACAGTTGCTAACTCTTGGGATTCATATCACGGGATTATTTCATGGGATAAACTGAACTGCCCATCTACCAACTGGTGCAGGATTTCGAAAACCAAACATTTTTTTGCATTTTTAAGTTTAATAACAATAGTTATTTCATGTTATTTCATCATAGATCATTGTTAATCACCATATATGTTTCCTCTCAAACGGCCATTTTCAATCAACCATATATCTGGGTAAATTATAATATTGCACTAGCCTGAAATAGAGCCATTTGGGGATGATTCCCCTTACTAACCATGATTCCAGGGCTCGGTCACAGTGAGGCACTATAATTTACCCATATATATATAATATACATATATATATAAATTATTGTGTATGTATATATATATATATATACAATTATATTACAATTATATACCGTACCTATAAGAATATTTCGCATCAAAAATCACTTCATCCATGATCCGAACTGCCTTGGAATCGTCGGGTGAGAACACCGCTTGATACACCGCACTGGCATGGCCCGTGAGTCTCCTCGGCGTCGTCAAAATTGTGGCGTCGAAAAGGAGGGTTTCATGGATACATATCACCACTGGGAAAATATCTGATTGAATGAATGGTAATTCCAGGATCCTAAAATGGAGGTACGGAACCAACTTTTAAGTCGCTAGATATGTCTAGATTCAAATGGGTTTATGAACCAACTTAGAACTGGAGGCACCACCTTGTATGGAAAATGTGCTGTGAAACCCGTTCGAAAAATTAATCTGCTTTTCAAGGATTTTCAAGGTATTTCTTTCATTTTCCCTGCAAGAACAGAATTTAGATTTCACATGATTTAACCAGCAAAAAGGAAGGATACTGAATTCAGAATGGGTACTATTTACAAATCAATACACCAAAATGCCCATTTTTGGGGAACTTATCCACAAAATGGCGAACCAGTCAGGTCTGTGAACTATTTGGTCAATTGGTTTAGAAACGAATTGTTGGATTTATGCTGGATACACCTAGAGTGCGGATGAAACCAGGCCCTATTTCTTTTGGCAGTGGAATGTTCAGAAGTATTTTGCCATGATGATGTATATATATATAATATATACCCTCTGGTAAACTAAAATAGCGAACTGGAAAATCACAATTTTTCAGTTCGGTAAATCAACTATTTCGACTGGGCCATTTTCTATGTCGCACACTGCAAACGTTTACCAGAGGCTATATATTCCTACGTTTTCCGAGATCATCCAGGATCCAGCGGTATGGCAGTATGGGCAGCCACAAAAATGATCAAACATGTGGCTGCCCATGCGCATATCAGGATGAGAATGTTGGCAACGAGCAATCTCTTGAATTTGCGGGAAAAAAACATAAACCTTTTTCTGGGGCACACAGCATTCGGAAACATAGAAACTAATTCTTTTGCAGCGTATTCAAAATTAAGCAATTCTATTTATATCATTTCACATTCATTTATTGTGGGTTCACCTGTCATTGTTTTTCTACCGCGCAAATACAAAACCTCCGTGTTTCATTTTGTAGGATCAAAGCTATTCGACATACCGACACACCGAACATAGCATAGAGGGATGGACCAGTACATACATCAATACTTTTAATGGTTAATAGTAGTTTTAACCATCCAACAATAATGGTTAATAGTGGTTAATAATGGTTAATAATTTATTATTAATAATGGTTAATCATTATCTGGTTGGTGGTGCAATAACCATCTTGAAAAATATTAGTCAATGGGAAGGATGACATCCCATATATGAAATGAAAAATAAAACATGTTTGAAACCACCAACCAGAAAAGGATGTCAAAAGGACATCTATGAATGCCATGTTTTGGAAAATGACCAGCCACAACATGATTGATGATGCGGTTCACCAGAGTACCAGGATCTTGACGCAGAGGCCCTAGCTGTTTCCGCAGTTGTTGTTGCTGTTGCTGCAAATGGGGGAGGCAAATTTAGAGTCTAGTTCCTTATTGAAATCATAACAGCGATAAAGATAAGAATGATGTAGAATAGTGATATTCCTAATAGGTAACCTGTTCTTGATCCATACGCATATGACTGCAAAAAAACGGGAAGACTTGACACATCATGTTGTGTTGTGACAGCACAATAAAAATCAGAAAACGCCCTTCGCGCATCTTCGCGCTATGTGTTCTTCACCACCAAAAGCAACTCGAGTGTCCTTAACCATGCAAAAGTGATGAACTTCATGAGTATGACATCCGTTGATAAGTTGGTTAAAACAACGACAAATCATCAAAACTTAGGTCGAACATTTTTATATTTGCATAAACCCAAAAGCTATTTGAAACCCTTTTGAGTGCAGCAAACATATATTCAAGAGCATTTTCCCAGCTCCAAGAACAAAATCGCTCCATGTTTAAAGCTGAAATCCCATAACTATGGATGGATAGATAGACAGATAGTTAGATAGATAGATGTCGACAGATAGATATACATATTGTTGTCAATCAATTTAAATATCGGGTTTAAGTGGCCACTGAGGTGCCCCACCTTGTAAGGCCCTCTTTTCTTGGATCTTATTATAGTGGATTGAAAATGGTGATTTTCCATAGTTTTTTTGTATGCTTGCCAGGGGGTAATTGTTGTATATTGTCCCAATTATCCCATTCATCATCCATTAAAATTGTTAGAATTATCCCATTCAATGATAAATACGGATGTATGAGTATCTAATTTGTAGAATTGAACTTATTACCACATGCATTAGATCAGTCGCCAGGATCCTGGAATAGTACTCACAAATAGTTATATATATATAAATAATTACATATGGCAATAGTATTCATCATTATTCATTTCCAGAATAATGCCATCCAATAACAACATATATGGATATACATACAATAATTAAATATTTGGCTGGTAATAATGATATAGATATACAATACTGTGGGTAAAACAATGCCATAAACAACCCATGACTGGTAATAGTGCAGTAAGCATACCACCGATAAAAATGATGACTGGGGCATGGTTTATTATTGTTTTACCCACATTAATAATGATATGGATATACCATTAATAATCCATTAATCAGATTTAATGATATGAATATCCCACATTAAAAATTATATGATAACAATATATTATACCCTCTGGTAAACTAACATAGCTATGGGAAATCACCATTTTTAATAGCTAAACCATCTATAAATGGCAATTTTCAACTGTTAGTATACCAAAGGGTATACGGTATCCCCAATATAAGTCTTCACCAAAAAAAACAAAAACATTCTTCGCCAAGGCGCTGCAGGCACTCTCCATTGGTCACGTCAAAAACCAAGGCGCTGTCGTCAGCAGAGCAAGTGACCACCTATTCCAGGTATAAAGAGCTGTGGTAAATGGTGGGAAAATCATTCAAAGTGATGGGAAAATAATGAAACATCATGAACACTCATGGGAAAATTATGGAAACATGGTGCATAAAAAGGGCATTGATCATGATTTTATCATATTTTATCCAAGAAAAATGATGATCTGACCATGCTTTGCACACAGAAAACCTGGGGCTGAAACCACGACTGGGGACCACAGGATGGGGATGTCTTCGTCAAACGAAAAAATGGTGGTTAAATCAATGGACCACATGATGGTATGAATGGCATGAAGTACTACATAGTACTGTATGTGTGTATATTATACATATATAATCATATATATATATATATACATATAATCATATATAATCATATATATATAATATATAGACAACATTGTGAAATATCCCAAACACATTGTTTTTTAGCTCTAAATAGCAAGCATGTTGGTAAACAATGTCCAGCAAATCTTGTTAAGTTAGGCATGTTGGCTGTTGCCAAAGCAACAACTATAGGGATTTAAACATCCCAAATAAGGATGGAGTACAAAGCATGGGTCTGGGAATTATGGACAACTGAAAAAAGAAACATGGTTTCAATATGTTTTAATCAACAAAACATAGCCTCCGATAGACCGATTTGACCACCCCAAATTATGCACCATAGTAGGTCTTTCATTTAAAAACATTGGGTTAAACCAGACATAATTTGACCTGTGCTATCTCTTGATTTGTTGAATTTCCAGTGCGGCTCTTGAATCACACGTGTTTGCATTCTAAAAAATCGTGGTTGCCGGGTCGCATCACCATTGTTGAATTGTCAACAAAAAACGTAAAAATGCACGTTCCATGATCTACTTGCTCCCAGCTTGGGTTTCTTTAGGTTATGATAACCTTCCAGTTGCTTAAATCAAGTCACGCGTTTGCTGGCATTGGTGTTTCGGATATTTCAATACCCATTTTTCAGGTGGGTGCCAATACTTCGCCTGGAAAAAGGTGATGATGATCTGAGGTACCCACCACAGGCTTGCTCCTAACAGCCCACTTTTGCGGGGAAATAACAAGGTAAAGAGATCAAGTTGCCATTTTGGTTCCACAAGTTGTAGCTACTAATTCTTCATCATTTACATGGTGGCTCATCCCACAAATCGTAAGTGGGTTATAACCCCAGTCATAAGTGGATTAACCTTACTTATCCCATTTATAACTGGGGTCAATAAAAAATCCACTACGATTCGTGGGATGAGCCACCAAGTACATACCTTTCGGACCATCCGTTTCAGCTTCAAGAAACGTGGCGAAGAAAAAAAACGAATATGGGATCATCGGACCATCGCTAGCTGCGGTTGGGGTTTTCACATTTCTCAGATCGAAAACACATCAGATTATGAAATATGAGAAATGATGGAGATCTTGAAATTTAAACCAAATATGTTTTTTTCCATATGGAATCATCCCCTTCAAAAAAACCATGGAAGGCCCGTGGTTGTCTATAAAAAAGGCCCAAAGAACTATGGCCCGCTGGCTGTGACCTCTCCACCGATGCAAAATATCTGTGTCTGGGGATCCCAGGAGGATCTCAAAACTGGAACAGTGGCACCAACATTTACCATCTGGTTATGACTAACATAACTATGGAAAATCACCATTTTGAATGGGAAAACTCACTATAAATTGCTATTTTCAATAGCTATGTTAAATATTATTATGTGAATTATCATCAGTTGATATCATAATTGATTGGGATTATCATCCATGTTGATTATCATCAATGATAATTACCATCTGGTTATGACCAACACTTCGCCATGGAAAATCCCAACCATAAATGGAGGTTTAGTTCGCTGGGAAAATCATAATTTCTATGGGCCATGGCTTCCATGGCTATGTTAAATAACCAGAGGGTAGCCCCAAAATGACCCAGAAATGTTGGTTATTCCAGCATAAAAATGGAGCATTGGGGAGAAAAAAACAGTCATTTTCTTCGAAGAATTGATGAGTCCTCCTGGGTATTCCTGGGTCCTGACAAACACCCAAGCAATTTTCTCATGGCACCGACTCTTGGACCAACTTGGATTTTGTGGGATCCAGTATTCCAGGCTCCATATTGCTTAAAGCCACATCATTGGACCAACCCACGAGTGCAATGTTGGCTGCATCAAAGCATGGGACAAGAACATGTGGATCAGGAAAAACAACGTGTTGCAGACATTTCTCAGCGGTGTCATCCCGATACCTGTCTATGCTAATCACCAGGCTTGTTCCCACCTTGTCAAGTGCTCTGCATAGACCTAAGCCGTCTGTTGCTGTTGCATCCAATGCATAGGGGCTTTGTCAAGTGGCTCCGCGCGACAAGTTTGGTTCGCTTTCGAGTAGACCTGGCCGCACTCGCGGCACTCATGGCGTCCGTTCCCATTCCTTGTCAAGTGCTCTTGCTGTTGCATCCAATGCAAGGCCCCTATGAAGAGAGCACGGAACGCCGAAGTCCCCAATTTCAATGGCCGAGGCAAACCTTCTGGCAAGAAATTGTCAATTGGAATGACCCCTTCAACAGCCAGCTCACCTCGGTTGATGCAAGGTCGAGCTCGTGTTGCCCTCTGCAAACAGCCCCGTGTCCACAACATGAAGCTTCTTAAGAGGCATCAATGGCATGTTGCGATTCTCATGAAACTTGAGAATAGGGTACCCGGAATCCAACAATTACAGTAACCATCAGGTTTCTTTCCACACAAACAACTGGCCGCTGGGGAGAATTGTATTATTACTGTATATATACAATTATAATTATGATGTTGTTTTTAATATTTATTCTGATTTGATGTTACAATATTATTGAAGGATTACACATGAAATATCACATGTATAACATCCCCATTCTGGTTCATCAACATCTCCATGATACGGTGGATGGTTGCGAAATCCTTCATCAGTTGGTAGATGGTAAGCATCAAATTATAACCCCATGGGATTTACAGTCTTTGACAGGAATACCTATAGTTTCCAACTGGTGCAGGATGGCTTGTCCATGTCCATCGGCAGTATATCCGGTTCCATGTTCAATATGCTAGGATTCTATTCCATGTCCGTATTCCCCCAAGATTTCAAACATTAAAATATCTTATGATATATCAGATGTTTATCATATACAAAATATGTTTAGGTTCTGTTTCCTATACATCATATGATATATCCCCATATTCTTCAGAAAAAATCCCTTCCATGTCAATTCTGAAGCACAAAAATCGTCACAAAAACCGGGCGCATCCCGGCCTTTTGTCCGTCTGAAGAGAAGGTCGCTTGGTACACGTGTGCCTTGGACTGGACGGGGAACCATGGGATTTTGGAGACCAGCGCTTCACTGGTTGCTGCTTGTTGCGTCAGGACGTGGAGAGGTGGGGACATAAAATGGGGAAGCGACATATATCTATATATATACATATATATATATACATATGTATATAGACGTGTACATAGCTATTTCTGAATGGAATAGCCATTTGGTCATTTGGACACATTTTTTCCATGGCCATTCCATGTACTGACCGTCCTGACCTACTAAAAATCCAACAGTGTCAGGACCAGAAGAATCACCAGCCACTTCCCCAAATTTGGGCCGCCTTTGCCTGGCACTTTGGATGAGAAAAAAAACAGACATTCTGGCTGGGAAAACTGATGCAAGCTGAAGCGAAAAGATACCAGAAAATGACATGATATAAACAAAAAACATCATCATTCAGATGAGAATAATTCAGATGTGTTAAGCCTTAAGCAGTCAAACCAAGAGTTGCTCATATGTTGCTCATAGCGTTGTTGGAGGTTATTGGAGTGGCCGAAGGGTGTCAAAGAACTCACCAAGTTTTTCACCTTGAACCGTCACAGGGAATGGGAAAACACACACTTTCAAAGCAGCATCCAAAGAAGGATTGTTGATGCTGAGACGTCAACTTTGTTGTACCTCTTGACTCTTTTTGGTTGGTCAAAACATGTCCAAAACAATATCCACACATCCTACATACATTGATGATGGAAGGATCGTGATTTCAGCCACTATCCACTCCGGAAAAAATGGATGGAATCACTGATCCCCACATTAGATCAAGGTAGGATGGCTTAGTCATTTGATTGCCCGGGTTGGCAATTTACCCGGGTATCGGTCAAAGTCATCGCAGGGTCCATCCATAAATGATGTGGCGGTTGTTCCCATCTGTTCAATGCCAAACATCAGGGCTTTTTTATGCCAATTCAAAAGATTCAACAAGAACGTCTTCCACAGAAAAGCATGGCGTAAAAACCCGTGTTCATCCACAAATCTATGGCTTTCCTATACTTCCTATGGTTTTGGTCAAGGTGGTGGCCCCCCAGTTATATTAGTTGGTTTATAATCCCCATTAACTAGTTCGATATACTGTATCACCAACAGAAACCATAGTGGTCCATAGTGAAATTGGAGTTAGGCACCAACTGATCCCTATCAGAAATCAGCTATAAATCCCATATAAATCCATATAAGTCTCATTAAATCCCATGAAATCCCATGAAATCACCATCTTGTATGTTTTCATGGTCTTTTCCCAGATGCCAAGGCTGCCGACAGTGTGACCTCTGAAGACTTGCACGCACCTCGTGAAAAATCCATAGAGGACATTGAGGACATGGAGAAATTCCCAGCTTGAAGATGGAGATTTTATGGATCGGATTATATGGCATGTGTATATATATATATATTATACATATATATATATATATATCTGGTTGGTGGTATACCTACCCCTCTGAAAAATATGAGTGAGTAACAGTTGGGATGATGACATTCCCAATATATTGAAAAATCAAACATGTTCCAAACAATGTGGAATTTCAACGAAACATGAGATCAAATCCAAATAGGGGGACTCAAATCATCTAAAAAGAAGGGATGAATGCGGGGGAAACTTTGGGCAACCGTGCTTACTACAATTGTTTTTTTCTATACTCAAACCTTGATATAAGAACACAATCATTCAAAATGGTTATCCTGTGGTAATCGGACATAATTATGGAAAATGGGATGGGGAATGGCCCACTTGTGGATGAGTTGCCTATCAGAAATGGTGATGTTCCATAGCTATACATTGGTTGAATAATTGTTATAATTGTTTTGGACCAACAAAAAGCAGTAATTCTAGTGTGTTTTTTCAAGCAGAAAGGTCAGGAAGCAGTACTGGGATTGCCGCCAATGGCGAGGCTAAAGCTTCCACAGTCTTCAGCTCCAGTACGATGAAACCATGCAGGTCACTTCCCAGTGGAGCGTCTTCGTTGATATCGCTGCTCAGTGGATCGGAGGGCCCAAGATCGAAAAAGACCATCAGAACTGCTGCAAAAAAAAGATAAAAAAGGCTGAGTTTGGATGACTTGTCCTTCTTTAGTTAAACCCAACTATGCCCACCCAACTATAGACTCTATAGACCAACTGGGGTGTGTCTGAAAATGCTTTGTTTGGCCCCCCCCTCAAGTTATTGGCTAGTGAGCCGCCATATCCACATGTCTTCTTGCACCGAATCTACGGCCCAGCCATGCCCATGAATTCTCCAAACAGGCCAGGAATATGGAAATGGCTCAATATGACATATTCGAATATACCCAATATATATATAATATATAATATATATATATATATATATATATGGAGAGTGAACTGGTGGTTTCATAAAATGGCAATGTCCCTAAGTCATCTCATGTTTTTTTTTAAATGTTTTTGTTTGACCCATTGTTTCGGACCCATCCCATTTTGAGAAACATCCGCATAGTAATAATGACCAGGGTTTGTCTGAACATACAGTACCATAACATCCGATGTTTGGCCATCTTCCTAACTTACCCTCTGGTAAACTAACATAACTATGGAAAATCACAATTTTCAATGGGTAAATCCACTATAAATCACCATTTTCAATAGCTATGTTAAATTTCCAGAGGGTAATACTTCCTACTTTAGGGTATACCAGCATTTTCAGCATGCCAAAATCAGATTGCTTAGCTGGTGCAAGCATCATATCTTCAGCCAACATCCCCATGTTTTTTGCATCCCCAGGATTGCTGGTTTATACCATCGTCTTTTTGTTGCTTAAATCATTCGAATACCCGCTAAATCATCCAAAATTAGAGAATTCATGAGAATTCCATCGTGTTTTGGAGTTGCCACATGGGGGTTTCCTAAGTCATAGGCCTACCTCCAATCATCATCCATTTTTGGGATTTTCCAGCATTTTTCAAGCATCCAGCCATTGGGGTATCCCATTTCTGGAACCCCCACTAGGAACCATCCAAAGATATCCAAATACTCAACATGACCAATCAATTAGCCCAGGGACCTAGGGTACAACGTTTACATAGATGTAGAAAAGCCGTGCATGATATGGTTCCGCGTTCGGAACATGATCTACATTCATGCTGGGTTCTCCGCATCTAAACTTGGCTTTGTCTGAAAGCAAGGTACCTCAAAATCCAATGGTTTATCCAAAACTATCATAGTTCATCGAAATAAAACATGGGAAAACCCCAAAATCCATTGATTTATCTGTATTTTCCCATTTATTTTAGGACTATTTTGGGATATACCCCATTTTCAAACACACTAAAAGCTGGTCCAAGTGACTCCCCATCAAGGTTCCACAGCCGCGCCGTGCCATCGTGGGAGGCGGTTAGCACCTGCTTTTTTCACCGGTGAAGCCAGGTTTGTCTGACAATATGGTACCCTAAAAAGTCATCAAGATCCAATGATTCAATAATGTCCTTTTGGTAAAAACAGAGGGGCCGGGAGCTGGTACACCGTCTATCATCATAGAAACCTGTTGTTAAAGGGGTAAACAAACCCCTCTATTAATCAACCAACCAATGGGAAAAGTCATCAAGATCCAATGATTTATCATGTTCCCAATTTACCGTCATTTTTGGGCATCCCCATGAAGCGAACTTTGATTAATTTTGACCATCATTGGTCATGGATGATTTACCCGGCCTGGTAAACATACAAAAAGTTATTGAACATGCCCATTTATAGTGAGTTTTCCCATTGAAAATGGTGATTTTCCAATATGTTCCATAGTCATGTTAGTTTACCAGAGGGTAACTGATTCAATGGTGTTTAGCTGATTCCATGGTGTAATCAATGGTAACCATAGATTCAAATAACTGCAATAATGAAGGATTCAATTGATTCAACGGGTTTAAGAATCAGCAAGAATCTATTTAAAGAAACTAAGATCAACGGAATGTTGAGCAAAATGTAGGATTTAACCATGGAATATGGATTTAATCTGGTTTTCAATTAGAATATATAACAACAATCAGGTTCAACCAACAAATTCTTGACTGAACCACGCGAAACTTGCAAAAAAAGCGGTGCTATGTCTAAAATATGGTACCCCAAAAGTCCATTGGTTTATCATCATTTTCCCAATTTAAACCCTCAATTTTGGTGGTATACATCATTTTCAGGCGGACCCATATCCCATCATGTGTTTGGTTTGTATATCCCTGAATATCCCATAAGATATCTATTCTATTCTCAATTATCGTCAATGGACTGATATATTGTATCATATAATATCATATAACTATATGTTCTATATAATATATATATATACCATCGGGTGATGACTAACATAGCCATGGAAAATCCACCCATGTTTAAGAACGGTAAACCATCTATAACTGGGCCATTTTCCATGGCTATGTTAAATAACCAGAGGGTATATATATATATATTATCCTATGTATCCCATGCCACGAACCTTTTTCCACTGGACTCTGCAGGGACATCCGCGATTTTTCACGCCGCGCTTAGGAGCGGGGAAGTCACAGCAGTTTTTGTTGGGACACTGCAGGGTGGAACACTGCCTTGGTCTGAAAGATATGACAATCTAACGTCTCCCCCCAAAAAGATAGAACAACTATCTCAAACGAAAATTCTGGCGAATGACTTGTTTGATCTTGTGTGGAATTACAAACTAGCCAACCCCAAAAAAGACGGGAAACATGGATTTATCATGGATTTATCGTTATTTTTAAAGTGGGAATGTCCTTTTCTATCTTTTTTTACGGAGGAGTACAAGGTGGTGCCCCCCAGTTATAAATTGGTTTATAATCACCATTAACTACCTACAAAAACCATAGTGAACTTGGAGCTAGTTTTAGGCACCAACTGAACGCAATCATAAATCAGCTATAAATCCCATTAAATCCCCTACTATGGGGGCACCACCTTGTATGTTTTCATGGTGTTTTCCCAGATGCCAAGACTGCATCGAATCTAGGACAGTTTTCCCACATTTTCCTATGGTTTCTTGGGGGCATCTTGTAGACAACAACCATGAGTGGCTCGACGCCCAGGTGCCAAGGCATGCCATGGTGCCAGCCGAATTTCACGTCGGACAACTGCCAAGTACTAGGGATTTAGAAGCGATAAAAGGGGAGGCAAATGGAGGCAACATGAAGCAATCAGATCATGTGCTGCAAATATATGATAGTTAACATATTGTAACATACTTTCACAACCAATCATTTGTGATTTTACAAAGATATCCATGAGACAGGAACTCCACCAAAACATGTTTGGACGTGTTCCAAGCATGTCCAACTGAGTGGAGATTCAATGGCCGAGGCGTGGCCGTGGCCGCGTGCGTCTCGCAGTTCCCAGAGTCTCCATGTCAGGAACGTCAGGCTGCGACGTCAGGAACGTCATGATTTTCGGTGTGAAGTTCTGAGTCTAGCCACTGAGTCTAGCCAAGTCTGACTTGTGGGGCCATAGCAGGCCATACCATATCTACATCTAATTGAGATTCCACAAAAAAAGAATTCAATAGAGATATATTATGATATATTGGTCATTATAATAGATACAAGAATGGTATGGGTGTATCTTAAAACCATGGATTTAAATACTAAAATAGTTACAGTAAGTTCTGGATGATGGAAAGCCCCGTATGAACCCCTTCCGACTTTTTTTTGCGCTGCCCACTGGGCATTTCTCTTCCCAACATAGAGCGCTTGGGCGGGAAAAGTACCGCAAAACATTCGCGCGCACCACGTTCTGAATCGATCCTGATACCAGCCGTCCGATCAATGTTGATGTGGACCCTTGATCCTTGGTGAAGAATGAAATTTATATCAAATCTATAGATTATAAGCCAAATTTAGGGATATATGATCAATTATTATCACATATTTACTCGAATTACAGTATGTATATTGGCCGCTATAACATGCTATAACTACTACTGGGATGCCACAAGTTGAGCTACTGGGATGCCAGCACTGCTCCAAGGCATGAAAAAACCGGTGGATGGGCCAGCGAAATCACCATAGGTGGTTACTACATCCCATTGTTTTGTGCATCCACAGTAGGCCTTGAGAAATGTTAGCAGGAATGACTTGCGTAATTAAGGCTGACACTTCAGTGAATTTCAATTCCCAGCAGTTTGCAATCATCAAGGATCAGATTTCGTGCTCGGCTAAAAGGTGAGACGTGCTCAACAGGATGCATGGCCAAAGCTGAAGATGTCAGGGGTCATACCAGCACTGATGTAGGGCCCCAGGTCGTTGGCTAACTTAGTTTCTAACTCGGCTAAATATGGTTTATGAATGTTTATGATGGATATATCTATAGAAATCATAGGGGGTACCATCTGACCATATCTGAGCCGTTAAAAATGCTTCTATCCAATGCCATTCTACTGGCTGGTCAATAAGAATTCCCATCGATATCTTGGACTATAACAACCAATAAGCTAGGAGGAACAAACCACGAAAAAACCGCAAACAGTTAGGTTAGGAATCTTGAATGGTTCATTGGCAAACTGTCTCTGACTCCGTTCTCACTACAGCTCAGCTCATCATCCTGTCATGAGCTATTCCAGTCGGGATTGCGGCCAGAGCTTTTGAAAGCGCGGCACGTGAAGAAAGGACAGCTGCGCCACATTGATGCAAATATGTGGCCGTACAATGTGGTGCCCCCCATTGTTTTGTTTGGTATATATGAGCCCATGTAACTCTAGATGTATCATGATACCCTCTAATAAACTAACATAACTATGGAAAATCACATTTTTTAATGGGTAAATCAACTATAAATTGCCATGTTCAACCGCTATGATTGTTCACCAGAGGGTGCATCATATATCACCCATAGATCAAACCCTTGGCCTAGATCTGTTTACCAACTTGGCAATTCCAAAACTGGGCTACCACCGAACGTATGATCCATTTATCCACATCAATCCCCAATTACCCTCTGGCAAACTAACATAGCTATGGAAAATCACCATAGGTATCCGTAGGTAAATCAACTATAAATGGACCATTTCCAATAAGTACTGGTTGGTGGTATACCTACCCCTCTGAAAAATGATGGAGTTCGTCAGTTGGGATGATGACATTCCCAACTGAACGGAAACAAATCCGAATGTTCCAAACCACCAACCAGATTAACTATGTTAAAATTCCCAGAGGGTAATCATTACTCAATCACAACGGTGATGTTACGACCGTCGGGGGTCCTCAGTTCAAACACTGCATGGTTCACATATGATCCTGTGCTGTATTTCAACAAGTTAAACATGCCCTCTGGTAAATAAACAGTTTGCTATTGAAAATTGTGATTCATAGTGGATTTACCCATTAAAAATGGTGATTTTCCATAGTTATGTTAGTTTACCAGAGGGTATATTGTTCTGCAGCCCTCCCAAAATAGAAAGGTGATACATCCATGTAAATCCTACTAAAATAGTTGTGTATTACTGAATCTGCTTGATGTTTTTGGGGATAAACTATCTAATCTTTGGTTCGACCTCATATACTTCAGTAATTCTACATCAAAAAACAACTATTTTCACCTACCATTAGTCGATCGGCACCATGTTTCACGGCATCAGTTTCACACCGAACGGTCGCTGTCAAAGTTTGGCTCTCTGGCTCTCTGCCTTTACGGCAGCCGCCGCAAAAGCCGTCCACGGAACGGCGCCGGTGCGGCAAACGTGCGCAGCACCGCACTGCTCCACTGCTGAGAGAAGGGATTCGAACGAACTTCGATGGGCCGTGAATGGTTCGGCCGTTGGTTCAAGTGATATTTCTCAAGACTTCATCCTCACATTCCCTGCAGTATACCCAAGTATACCAAACTATAAGATGTACCAAGACATGTTACATGAGATATACAAAAATATATACGAGTACTATACAAAGTACCAAGATATACCGAGATACGGAGGTGTTCTAAAATGGGGTAGCCCTAAATCATCCATGTTTCGTCGGATTTTCCAGCCAATAAACCATCCAGCGAGCTTGGGGTACCTCAATTTGTGGAAACACCTATATGCTAAGCTGCTAAATTTCATATATATACCAAGATACAAAACTGTGGTATCCACTCAACCAGCCGTCCATAGCCCATGGACTGATCGGATTTTGTGAGGCCTGATCGCAGCAACTGAGATGACTGGAGATGACTGGAGTTAGAGATATCTGAACCCATATTAACCACTACAGTATTAACCCATATTAACCAATATCAACCCATATAAACCAATATTAAGCGCTAACTGGATATAACATGATATAACTGGGGTGAAGCACCGTTTTGCGGGGTTGAAACTGTGCAGCCCCACGAACCAGTCACACAAGTCACACCCGTGTCGTGATGTTGCAGCATGGTGACTCAACATGTTTCAAGCACCAAAGATTGACTGGTTGAATAGTGGATTTACCCATTGAAAATGGTGATTTTCCATAGTTATGTTAGTTTACCAGAGGGTATCCATCTGGTTGGTGGTGCAATTTCACCATCTTGAAAAATGATGGAGTTCGTCAATGGGAAGGATGACATCCCATATATGATGGAAAAATAAAAATCATATTTGAATCATCTGGTTGGTGGTATACTAACCCCTCTGAAAAATGATGGAGCTCGTCAGTTGGGATGATGATCATTCCCAATATATATATATATATAATATATGGAAAATTCAAATTCATGTTCCAAACCACCAAAGATTTTTCAATCGGGAATCACATCCCGAACATGGTTGACCATGAAAAAGCTATCAAACCACCAATAAGATTAAATCAATTCATCCTCATCCATGTTCTTTGCGCATGGAATGTGGAGAACAATATGAACGAAACTGCCAACATCCGCCTGCGTAGCTGCGGATCCCAAGACTTGAACAATCAGCGGAAAATAATGACCCAAAAGATATAGGAAAAGATAGGAAATTGACCACTAATTACTTGAGAAAGTAACTACTGGTATAATTTTATAATATAAAGTTTGTTATTGGTGTGCCATACCCGTTAGAACAATTTACGGTACAGTGCTGTTGTTGCAAAAAAAAACTGAACTTTCATTGGGCAGTTGCTGACCCATCAACGCTCCTCACATCGGTTTGTTGCAAAACGCGCAACCGAAAGATTCACTCGGCGGAAACCGTGGCTCTGGTGTTTCGTGGCTCTGGGTGGCCGGAAAGGATGCAACAGTTGAAGACCGCTAGCCGCTAGACGTCAAAATGGAGGATTGCCTTCATCAAAAACAACAACCATTATGGATAAGACTTGAAGTAAGAATTAATTGGGGCTAAGATGGGCTAAATTTGTGTGACGAATTGCGACTCTCCAATGTTAAAGGCGGGATTTTCCACCTTTGATTTGATCCTGTTTCACACATTCTCCTACGATCATGCGAACAAATTCACAATCTTTCACTGAATGATAGGGATAGGTCACTACCAGAAAACCCCATTGTTTCCCATCATTGTCCTTCCTGATTCATTCCCGTTTTTGGTCGTCCTTTCTGGATGAAGTACCCGGTCAGAATCATGTTTCAATACCAACAAGCTTAGAACAAATCGAACTATGATCATGTATTATCATGTATTGTCTATAAGTAACAGTATCTAAAGAATTCTAAAGATATCTAGAGAATCTAGAGTTAAACTTCCCGTTCTCATTGGAAGGTGCTTCCCATCTTTCCACCGCTGATTCCACCATGCCAACAGCGCAAAAAAAAGGCCAACACTTTCGGTCGCAATTCGGTCGTGGGTCACCAGCCCTGGATCGGTGCCTTGCCATGGCCCATGGTCGACCTGGAAAACTGCTAGTGTCACAAGCTTGTCAAAATTTGTCAAACATGGCCAGATCTTACCAATGATGAGTGCCAGGTGGTGCCCCAGTACCTAGCAATACATGTTCTTGCAAGCAGTCGATGGATTCGATAGTGGCTCTTGTACAAAAATGGATAAACCATGATAAACCACCATGTGGGGTCCCCCAATTATAAATTTGTTTATAAACACCATTAACAGTAGTCAGAAGTATCATAAACCATAGTGAAATTAGGGTTATAAACCAACCTAGCTATCGTTTGGGGGCCTCACATTGCATGATAAACCATGTGTCTGTTGCTACTTGGGGAAGTGATGATAGTTCCGAAAGTTTCCTGGGGCTACCCCTCCATCCAGGACTGTGCACGATCATTGCCCCAGCAGGGATCGTCGTGAACCGACAGCAGATTGACTGGTTTTCATGGACATTTCAAGGTATCCTGATACCCCATATTTATCCCCACTTTTCGTGGCTTACTGGTTGGTGGTTGAGCCCTACCCCTCTGAAAAATGATGGAGTTCGTCAGTTGGGACGATTATTCCCAATATATGGAAAAATAAAAAATGTTCCAAACCACCAACCAGCTTAAAAACTCTAGATAAGGTTCTTAGGGGAGTCAATAAACATTCCAGAAGAGCCTTATTTGTTGGGGGTCACTTCTGGGGGATATAGGCCAATGAGACCGGAGTATTTCACCCACGATATGCATTTCTTTTCACCTGTCGAGACGACCAAAACGCATGCGTCCTGTTTAGGTTTGCAAAACGGTTTGATACGGTTTGTACATATATGTTATGTATATATATATATATCTTATATTGTGGATAAATTACAATAATTCAATGACCTGAAATAAGGATCAAACATGCACGATGTGGATACTTACCCCTACTGACCATTACAGTGACGTCGCAGCGAGGTCCTTATAAATTATCCAAATATAATATATATATATATATGTATATATGTATTTATATATATATATAAATACATATGTACCAGATCACGCGTCTGAAAAGGGATGCAGTTTTTCACCATGTTGATGGATGCAAATAAGTTATCAAATACTATGAGGATTAAGGAGCATGGTCCTCTTGTAGATGATTTTGTGTTTTTCATAGATGCGGATATGCCATAGCTATGTTATATTTCCAAAGAATGCAAAGTAAACCCATTACCAAATTTACCAATAGGTTCTGCTAATCTTTCTTCACTTGACTCATCTGCCCCTCCTTGCAAACGCATGCTAGCCCATGGCTAAGCTTGTATGTAACCCTACTGAACCCTTGTTGTCGTAGACTTTCAACCCCAGTGAATTTGGACATATAATTGAATAAACATAACATATCTGATGCCCATCATTGCATGACTACTGGATTATCATTCTTATCCTATTTGTCACAGGCTTATAGCATGGTTATTGGTCACATCCTGCTTGAGTCAGGACAATCTGCCGTCGCTGAAAAGGTTGTCCTTCATTTGCAGGACAAAGTCGCAAAGCTCAGTCGCAAAATCAGTCTAGATTCCTAGATCGCAGCAACTGGATCAGAAGGCTTGTTGAAGTTTTTGTTTGTTACCGATATGTTGTTCTTGTTTCGAAAAAAATGGCATGATGGAAAATGAAGTGCACAATTAATGCACTTTGTTGTTGTGTAAAAACACATCAATATACGGTAGCTACGGTCATGACATACCCCCGGCTCCATGGTGCTTGCTGAACATGCCATGTTGGCATCAAGCTGCGAGTTGGTGCTGTCCTCATATTGCTTATATTCCCCCAAATCTACTGATTATTGGTCTAGTTCTTTTATGGTAATTTTGTTACAAACAAAAAAATGTTTGTATCGTCCGTTTTTGATACAAACCCAAACATCTGGATAACATACGATATTTCAGTAGGCTGAAATGAAGCACTTTTCCGATAGTTAATAGTTACCCATATTACATCCTATTACGCCTATTGCTATTGATTCTATTCATCATTATTTTCGCATATCAATCACTATCATCAAAAATAATATCTGGATACCTATATATATATATTAAATTATTCCAATAATGATATTTCTGGATGTTCACTATATTATTATTCTATTAATCATCGAGAAATACCTCAGCTATACCAGTGATTTCACATTGCCATTTCACTGCGGGAAATCCTCCGGCGGTCACCCAATCACCTGGGATTTTTTCCAGTATGGACTTGTTATTATAATCCATAATGTTTGGGCATGGATGGATTTATGCTTTGTATGTATTACCCTCTGGTTATGACTAACATAGCCATGGAGAATGGATGAAAATGGCCCATAGAAATAGATGGTTTACCGAACTTAAAAATGGAGATTTTTCGATGGCAAACCGTGAAATAACCAGATGGTAGTACTGGGATGGATCATTTCCACAATGGCGCTATGTAAATATCATCACGCCGCTGATCCAAGAAGGCGCTCGGGAAAGCTCTGAAGAGATGGGCCTGGCTATGAAGAGATTTTGAGACACGGCCCGGATGTGTCTCTGAAAATGGCTTGAAAAACAACCAAAAATGGCTATCAAACAATAGGGAAAAACAATCTAAAATGGCTATCAAACAACGGGAACATAATGATAAGCCAATAAATGGAATTGATATACCCTATTCTCAGACAAACGTTAGTCTGGATCTCCCTCTCAACTGAGAATGTGGGTCCCAACATAAGGTCTGGTATGGCCATCAATGCATCAACATGTATCAGCATCAAGCGTGTTGAAGCACAATCAGGATCCACAAGGTGGTTTATTACCATGTAATACTCAATGATCTCAATGTACTGGTGTAAAACTGCCAGCAGCAATTCTGGAATTCTACCAAATCAAAGCTCCCTCCATGCCTATCTAGATCCTGCACAGGCATCATGATGTGTATTGTTTGTTTGTGTTAGGGTCTAATTCTTCACTGCTTCCGAAAAACTATGGTGTCCGGCATATTATAGTTTTTCTTAACTTATGTAATCCCCACAGCACTGCTGTGTAAGTGGAGATCATCTTTGTGTTTTATGATGTTTTCGTCATAGGTTAAGCACTTGCTTCACTGGTGCCTGACCAATCCCTGACCGAATGTCGCAGCTATCATTCCTAGAGTTATGGACCCTTTACCAGCTCTACTATAACAAAACCCCATTCATAGAATGTATAATCCCATGTATAACCAGTTATAACTAATCAATGGCCATAACTGTAGTTGTTGCAATCATCGTTCCAGGCACCATGGGAAGGTCGGTCAATATTCAACATGGATTGTTTGCATTGCCGCAGTTCCTTTCCCAGAGTGTAAGTTGCCAAAAAAGTCAAAAATCTTCCCAAAATCTCACCCGGAATCCCAATTTCTCACGTCCATATAGAAAAATGATGAGAAATGATCTTCAGCGTGCCATCACTCGTTCGTGGTTTCAAGACTCAAAAACTAGTTGGTGGTATACCTACTCCTCTGAAAAATATGAAAGTCAGTTGTGATCATTATTCCCAATACAGTATATTTATATGGAAAGTCATAAAATTCATGTTCCAAATCACCAACCAGAAAATGATCGTGGGGGTCATCCCATTTCTATAGAAAACCAAGGTGCAGCTCACCAGACATCGCTAGGATCACCTGGAAGGCAAGGGAACATCAGCTGTTTGATATGGCTGTTTGATATTTGTTTTGTATGGGATGGGACTATTCTGAGTGCAAAAAAAATGTCACTTTAAAAATAAACCATGATTTTGTGGGGTTCACCTCAGTTTGACAGTGGCTTTGACTACAGTTCACTATCCTTCCCAGGTCACCGACTAGCAACGACCAAGGGATGCGATGTGCCTCAAAGCGACCCTGTGACGCCACATACGTATGATGGCTGTATCGAACTCAACATGGCCTAACATATCAAACATATCAAACATATCAAATATATCAAACATATCAAACAGATTCACTTCTATGGGTGTGTGTGAGGATGGTGAGTCTACCGCCTATTTTTGATGGCAATTCTTTATGGGAATACGATGATTCACCAGTGGAATGGGAAACTTCACTTCCCCCCCCAGTTATAAACCTTGGTTTATAACCCCGGTAAGTATATCCTTCACTGGTTGGTGGTTTTAACCCCTCTGAAAAATATGAGTTCGTCAGTTGGGAGTATTATTCCTATATATATATATGATATATGGAATATATATATATATATATATATATGATATATGGAATATGGAAAGTCATAAAATTCATGTTCCAAACCACCAACCAGATCCTTCAGTATGGTCCTAGTAATATTTCTTTAAAAAAAACTTGCTAAGCTACTTATAACCAACCTATCGCGATGGCTCAGGGGCACCACCTGGTCCTTTTTTTGCTCAAACCGAGCCATTACCACACCATCTTCGTGGCAAATCATCACTATTTGGGGGGTTCCATAAATGGAGGGTACCCCAAAATGGATGTTTTATAATGGAAAATCCTATTGAAATGGATGATTTGGGGGTAGTCCCATGACTATGGAAACCTCCATTTGGGTGGGGTACCTTCGCCATCAATCAACCCATGTTGCCATTCACTGTTTTTTCAAGGAAACCTGCCTGTTCGATTGACGGCGCCAATCAGCGGCTGCAGTTGACCATTGAATTCCCATGCCACCTGCGAAGCAAAGAAAAACATGCGCAGTTCCCTTACGTGCGTAGTATGGAAAAACACACTCTGGGGATATGCCATGATACAGTAAAAATGATGGCTGTCTTTCCGGGTAAATTTAAATGGGATATGGGGGTTTGAAGGAACACACATCAGGTACAATGGTGATTTAATGGGATAGTAATGGGATATAATTATGACCAGCAATGTGAGATGGGTGTGGCCAAACGAAACTATCATAGTCACCAGTACAGAGTCACTAGTGAACCAAGGTGTGTCACCCCAAATGACGCTCAAGCAATTCCGGCCAACCTTTGATAGCCCTTGGAACATCTTTCTGGCTAAATTACTATAACTAACTAACCTGAAAATAACTGTTTTCATACCTCCATTTTGGGGATGATGTCCCTTAGAATTCCCATCATTCCAGTGATCAAAGTACCTCACATGAGGTCATGATCAAATTCATCCAGATATTATATAATCTCAATAAGTCCCATTCAATGTCACCTGGTTGGTGGTTTTAACTATCTTGAAAAATATGAGTTCGTCAATGGGAAGGATTATCCCATATATTCTGGAAAATTAAACATGTTTGAAACCAGCAACCAGTCATTCTTCCATGGGTTAATCCCATTAAATCCATTTATCGTTTGATGATACCCCAAACACCACTCAGTTGCTTCCGAAAAGTCTGTCTGAGCCGAACAGGGGCAACAACAAAAATCCAGCAACGCCTACCAAGTGCATCCAACAAGATGTTTCATCTCCTATCAAACAAACAAATCCTCGGGGAAAAAGTTGAATATGTCACAAATCGGATGACTTAAAAAGCCTTTTGGGGATGATTCCCCCCATCCAATTCAAAACAACATCGACCCCGTGAGGTCTCAACCGCGCATTCAACGGTGACCACCCCCAGTTCGATTAAAGGGAATCTCGTACAAACTTGTTCTTTTGGTATTTTGGTACCGTATCATCGCGCACTTCTTTTGTTGATCATAGTTGGTGAATATCGCCATGTTTCAATTGATATCCCACTCAGATGTTATCAGATTGTTGGTTATAAATCCTATTCCCATAATATGCCCCTAAAAGACACCATATTGTTGGTTTATACCATCTGTTGGTTGATGTACAAATAATCTAATATACTACTAGTAGTAGCTATGGAACATTGGCCATTCATAGATGATTTACATTAACACTGATGATTTCCATGGCTATGGGAAATTGAAGCTAAATCCTCAAAGAAAACACCCCAATGACAAACAGACACCACCGCTCACCACTTCCCCGTGCCGAGACACCTCTGGGCATGAGGCTAAATATTTCAACGGCACACCACGGCTGGGAGCCTTTCCAGTGGCCTGACGAAAAGTTTCGAATAAAGCTGAGGCCAACTACAAAAAATGGGAACACTGCGATTGAAATATAAACTCGTTTATAGTATATATATATATATAATAATATAAATATATATATATATATATATATACACGTATATATGCATATCAGTTGAAACAGTGAAATGGATCATAGCTGGAATTTCCAGCGTGAAAGTGGTTGTATAGTCCATTTTTCATGTCCAGGACTATTCTAATTGTAAATTAATTCATGTGATTTCTATATGATATACTTATACTATCTTATACTTCAGAATTGAATTGGGGTTATCCGTTGCGGTCAAGTTTTTCTCCATCAATATCCTTCAATATAGCGCCAGTATATCATGGATCATCCCTATAAATTGTTGGTTGTATCCCATGATATCCAAATATTATCATAACATGTCCAAGAATTGTGGTTGATTCCAACAACCAAGTCCGCATAATTCAACAATTTCATCCAAATCCTCCACACATTGTACCCATCAGTTGGGTTCCCCCATTTTTTTGACGCTTACCTCCCCATGTGTTCCTGGTGAACTCCCTCCATGTTGGATGGTTCAATTCTCAAAGTACCTAACTAACCACGATTTGCCAGGTGGCAATCCTTTAAATTAACATTTTTGTGCTGGAGACATGTCCATTTTTGTGTGTTGGTTAAATACCCGATGATCCTGTATACCAGGTGGTACAGTATAGCTCTCTATAATACCCTATCAACCATCAACCATCATTTCTGGATACTATCCCCATTGTCGCTACATAAACACCATATATGCCATGATCAAAACATGATATACAATAAAAAAAATATATGGGTTATGGTCACTGATCCCATGAAACATGGTAATCAATGGCCATTCCAGGAACCCAAATTGGAGGCACTTACCATATATCAGGATCCTGGAGATCTCCCATTGATGGCACCATTTTTTCGTGGCAACCTGAGTAGCCTAAACAGATACCATCTGGTTATGACATTGCCAGTTCGCCATGGACAATCCCAACCATAAATGGAGGTTTAGTTCGCTGGGAAAATCATCTATTTCGATTAGGGCCATGGCTTCCATGGCTATATTAGTCATAACCTGAGGGTAGTTAAAATCAGGTTGCTAAGGTTGCAATAGCCATCAAGATCCATCACCCTTAGGGGGTGCAGTGGAAGCAACAAGAACAGTGGGCTTTTTCTTGCCATAATTGAAGGGGCTCCATATCCCATATGGAGATGAACATACCGTAGTTGTACCCATTAAAACCACCTCAGCCCACCCCCAAATGACACGCTTGGTGATATATTCCCCCATTGAAGAGTTATTTTGGTCAAAGTCCCATACCCTGTGGCCAAAATAGTTATATTATCACTATTGGATATATAACTGTTTTATTTATTGGTAATAATATATATATATATACATAATTATACATATACACCACTATAGTGGCACACACCTTGGATGGCCTTAATCCATCCCAATCCATCCTCCCCTGCCATCATCCCCTGCCCCTGCCATCCTCCATGGCCCGTGCCCGGCCTCCCGGTCTCGGGCCGGAATAGCGAAGGACTCGGGCCGCCCGGGCTCCGTTCGGATCAGGCGCGCCGCAGCCTGGCACTGGAGAAATACGAGGGTAGGATGGGGGGTAGGAAGTCAATGTACCAAATAGCCTCTGGTAAACTATGGCAAACATACAAAAAACTATGGAAAATCACCATTTATAGTGAGTTTTCCCATGAAAAATGGTGATGTTCCATAGTTATGTGTATGTTTACCAGAGGGTACATCCGAATACAAGCAACAGTAGGCATGGAACATCAACAGATCAGCTTAGACATTGTCGTAACTGCTGCAGCAAGAACTCGGTTATTGAGAAGGATTTCCCAGTGGATTGTGAGAATGCCCACAATACAAAGGATAGCATAAACCGTAGTCCGTATAGTCATAAATCATCAAAAATCAACAGGGGTTGCGAACACTCTTCTATGTCATAATGGGTTTTCAATCAACTTGCAACTTAATTGCCCATTTCTGCGGCGGTATTCAGATGTTACCAATAGCAAATGGTGGTCTAGCATTGAAAACATGTGAAAACAAATATGGAATTGATGAATTTATGCGATTTAGGCTTATTGGGACTTAACCTGCAAACAACTGTCAGAAAGGCACTTCGATCCTCTACCATTCCAATTTCCAAGGTCGCTGTAGACTTTGAAATGGTTTGCTCACAACAAAATATAATCTGCTATGACGTTCGACAAGGTTCTATATTTCAGAGCTCTCACTCTTTGCAATAAGTATCTGGCGTTGCATGCCAAAACGCGCAAAACATGAGGCTGGAAACCTTTTCGTATGTGCTGAGCGGGGCGAAGCCACTTGTATCCCGAGCTCCTGCAATGTGCTTCGCTGCCGCCATCTGGTCCTGAGTCTCAGCATCGAGAACAAGTTCTTGCCTGCTCAATGTTGAGCAGTCACTGCGTTCATGTCTTGTTGAGCTCGAATGTAGGCACCTGCTTGTGCTGATGAAACTACATATTCAGGTTGGTGGTATAGCTACCCCTCTGAAAAAAATATAAACATATGAAAGTCAGTTGGGATGATTCTTCCCAATATATGGAAAGTCATAAAGTTCATGTTCCAAACCACCAACCAGATATTAAGCTCATCCTCTTAAAGCTGCTGGGTGAAGATTGATGTGTCCGAATCTTTCGAGGAAATCCATCGATAAAATCACTCAATCGAGTGCAAACTTCGGCGCCAGAATTAGTTTTAGTAGATAATGTGGTGATTGAAAAACGCTCTTTTTAGACATCATTAAACTATTTTTTACTATACCCTCTGGTTATTTAACATAGCCATGGAAAATGGCCCATTTATAGATGGTTTACCTGGGTTTACCTATTAAAAATGGTGATTTTCCATGGCTATGTTAAATAACCAGAGGGTATATTGA
>Ga0126342_10003177_pt1 | contig 26852 bp, 19 predicted proteins | sample Cyp1metagenome_FD_92528 | JGI IMG/M metagenome (GOLD analysis project Ga0126342, IMG submission 92528) | Coral microbial communities from Lord Howe Island, Old Settlement Bay, Australia - Cyphastrea 1 metagenome | ecosystem: Host-associated > Invertebrates > Cnidaria > Coral ...
ATGTGTGTATGTGTGTATGTGTGTATGTGTGTATGTGTGTATGTATGTATGTATGTATGTATGTATGTATGTATGTATGTATGTATGTATGTATGTATGTATGTAATGTATGTAATGTATGTATGCATGTATGCATGTATGCATGTATGTAATGTATGTAATGTAATGTATGTAATGTATATAATGTATGTATGTATGTATGTATGTGTGTATGTATGTATGTAGGTAGGTAGGTAGGTAGGTATGTATTCATGTATGTATGCATGCATGGATGTATGTATGTATGTATGTATGTGTGTGTGTATGTGTGTATGTGTGTATGTGTGTATGTGTGTATGTGTGTGTATGTATGTAGGTAGGTAGGTATGTATGCATGCATGGATGGATGGATGCATGTATGTATGTATGTAGGTAGGTAGGTAGGTATGTATGCATGGATGTATGTATGTATGTATGTATGTGTGTATGTGTGTATGTGTGTATGTGTGTATGTATGTATGTATGTAATGTAATGTAATGTAATGTAATGTAATGTATGTATGTATGTATGTTATATGTAACAATATATATATATATATATACATGTAATATATTATATATGTATTATAATTGTAATATGTGTTTAATGTTACATACATAGAATTATATAGAAATAGATACAATTATAATGTGATGTGAGGAGCATAGATCCGGGTCTCAGGCTGGACGTCCCACAGCCACCATGCGTCCTCCACTCCAAAGACTGGCCAGTGCAAATCCTGCGTCACTGGGCTGTTGTTCAAAGAACCAGCGTTTGATATTATATAATGATAGTATAAATAAAATATTATATGATAGTATATATATTATAAGATTTATAACTATAAATAATGATATTATATAAATATTGTCTTGGGTTGATAGGGTTGATCTTATATAATGATAGTAAATCGCCTACATGAAATACTACCACATGTACATATGCAAATGTACCCCCAACAGCAGTGCTTGTTTGGTTTTAAAATCTGGGTCAGGGAGTGGTGCATCATTTGCCAAGCCAAACAACCTTCCAAAGAAAGGAAAACTCATCACCCTGCAACCCCTACTGGTGGTGGGTCGGAAAGCTGGGTAAATGAGTGAAGTCGTATATCATATCCTCTGGTAATTTAACATAGTTATTGAAAATCACCACGCTATTAATGGGTAAATCAACGAACTAAACGGGCCATTTTCAATATAGCCTTTTGTATGTTTACCAGAGGGTAAATTCTGGGTCTCAGGGTCATTCCCTGGACATCCATTGCGGCCCTTGCCTGTGTCCCCTCTGCGCGACAAGGGAATGATGGCTTGACGGACCACATCGTTGGTTGTCGACATCTCCTTGGGAAAAAGGATGGGAAAATCACGGAGAACCCCCATGGCTTGTGTGGCGAATGCTAAAAATATTGGGATGGGATTACAGTAATGGATACAGTAAAATAGGAGGATTTAACATGATTTAAACAACAAACATGGTGAGTCACTGGGATTCCCCGAAATCAAAAGTAAACCCTTCGTTGTCCGTGTCAAACATCAGAGGGCCGTTTAGTAGCTGGGTAAAGCATCGGACGATTTGATGACCTCGGGGTATACTCCCCAAATGGTTGGGGAACATGTCTTATATAGTACGATGATGCTGGTTGTTAGCGGGACCCGCAGTCCCTGACCATACCCTATATTCCAATTTGGCAATTATTAAATTACTCAAAAATAAAAAACGGTACCCTGGTGAACACCAAAACACTTGGTAAATGGATGTTATTCTCAGACCATTGATTTCTCCCCACATCTTGAAAAACTGTGAACAAGAATATGCATATTTGGAGAAAACAAACCCAAAACAAATGTTGGGAAAAAACCTAAAACACATGTTCATGTGTTTTTTCGGTTCAAGGGACAGGAGGGACAGGGGGGTACAATCCATTCATTTTTGTTGGTGTTTTGTGGCGGCAAATGGCTATACCGATCCATCCCACACACCAAAACAAACAACACGATTGCTGCAAAAAAAACAAAAAAACTAATGTTATAAACCTAAAAATGCAAAAACAACATCTAGCATTGGGTCCAAACTCACAATCTCGACACCACTAGCATTTTCAGCACCTTCCAGCAGTCAAGGATCAGGAACAAAGGAAGGCATGAGACTGGGTTCCTTCAACTTCTGAACAAAATTCACCAACTCCAACACCTCGGCTGAAAAAACAACGGAGCGTTGTTCCAGGATGAACCCATGTGGTTTTTCACCAACAAAGGTAGAAGGGCTGCATGACCAACCATCTTATTTCATCGGCATTTAATGGGATACAATGGAATGCAATTAATGTGTTGATTTAAGGCGAAATCTGCACTTTACACGTACATGGAAGGGTGATGAAGGGTGTTCCTGTAACCAAGTCTGGGAATTACGCTAAACATGGCCAGACATATGATCAATCCCCGAATCTGAGGTTCTTGAATATCATTGGATATCTATGTAAGACAGTAATGCTGAGATTTCGTTTTGAAACATCAAAACATCAACCAAATTGGGGAACTTCACCACATGACCACCGTTTCAAGTGATGTTTCACCGTGCGCAAATGAGGAAAAATTGGACCTTTGCATGGATCACTTCGATGAAGGAAAATAGCAGGAATGCACTGGTTGATTTTCAATCTGGACGAATTTTATATCCCCATTCAAGATCCCATGTATATCCCGATTGTGGTTGATTTTACCCAGTTGGATTTCGAACCATCAAATAGAAATATGAAGAAATATGTGTGTTATATGCCTGTGTATTTACATAAATGTACATGTAAATATATATATGTATATATAACTATATATATACATTATATGTATGTATACGTAGGTTAAAAAAGTAAATATGTATATGTATGTAATTTGTAAAGATGTAAAGATGCATGTATGTAAATATGTATATACATGTATACATGTATACATGTATACATGTAAATATGTAAATATGTAAATGTATATGTAAATATGTAAATATGTATCTATGTATATATGTAAATATGTATCTATGTATATATGTAAATATGTAAATATGTATCTATGTATATCTGTAAATATGTATATTTGTATGTATGTATATATGTAAATATGTATCTATGTATATATATATGTAAATATATGTAAATATGTAGGTATGTATATACGTATAATCATATTTTTGCAAAAAAATGCATGTGTGTATAAAAACCTGTAAATATATATATATATATATATGTGTAGATATGTGTATATGTATGAATGTATATATGAATATGTATATTTATAAAAATGCACAGAATGTAAATATGTAAATATATATATTTTGTTTATGTATGATTGAAATATTTTTGTAAGCATGCATGTGTATTTCTACATATGTATGCATATGTCTATATGTGAAGAGATTTGCTTACTATTTGTTTAATGGTGGTTAAGTTGTGTTTTTCCGTCATGTCTTGAAGCTACAAAAAACAATCCCCACTTCTCCCCGGTTTGTTTTCAGCTTTTTCGGCCATGGGCACAACTTTGCCACGCACAGCGGTAAACAGTTCTCCTACTTCAGTACAAAAGGGAAAAACAAACATCCTTTGCCCTTATATATAATGGTTGCTTCCTAGCTATTCCAAAAGAACAATCAAGCCAGGTAGCTATATCAATGTAAGTACAATGTGTTTCAAACCTTATATCCCCGTACAACACCAACCAACTGCTGTCTTTCGCACTCAATATATTTAAAAATATATATATATATATATATAAATACACGCTGTATATGTGTATACACCCTCGGTGGTTTGCTGATCCCTCACAAAAAGATTAACTCTTGGCATTAATTACTCCTACTTCCATTCACAAAATCAAAAGAACAACGCAACACTTGGAACCCCCCAAGGGAGAGGATGAATTCAGATGAAATGAGACATATCATGAAATTCACATGCGCACATCAAGATTCCAAATCAACCACGAAGCACAATTAAACATGACATGACAGTGATCGAAGTGAAAATACGAGTAAGGTCGAGACGGCGGTTCTCGGCTTGGCCGTTTGCCATATACGCATGCGCTGATTGCAAACTGGAAGAAATAAAAGAAAGCAGACCCTGAACAATAGGTGATCACAAACTGAAGCTTGTTGGTACGTGGATTGAGCGTCCTCAATCCATATCACTGTGCGCCAGATGCGTCTTCACTGGATGAAGTCAGAATCTGATGCACACTCCATCTGTTCGACGGCAAGGATCTCCAAAATGTGAAGGGTTCGCTGATCGCCAGCTTGGGTCTGGTCAGAAGGTTTTTCAAAGAAGCTATCTCACCACTGTCAACAAAGAAGCGGCTCAGTAACAGATAAGTGCTTCCTATCAGAGATTTCACCAAGTCCGTTTCCAAGCCAAATTGTTCGTGTAGAGCTTCTGCCAATCGTCTGCGTATGTCTGAAATGACATCAGATCCTTAAAAACGATCACAATGGGATAGTTATGCTCATCCAATCCCAAGGGTGGTGGGCCATGATAGCCCTGGCCTGCCCTATATCAGGACCAAGGCACGCCAACAGATCGCGAGGCCAATTCGTGTACCTTTTCCTGCCACTCCGCCTCATTGCCGCCACAGCAGTCGCAACTCCGGCAGTTGTCCTTCAGGTCACAGTCATTCTCCTCAGTGGGGGACATATGTTGAAACAACGCCTGGAGAAGTGGGTTTTGTATGGCTTTTGTATGCCACTTTTTTTCGACAGGATTTTTCATTGGAATCAAGTTCACTAGCTAGTTACTGACCCAAGATTCTGACCATTTGATGGAAATGTCATGGGAATATAATGACACATAGCAAACTACAACCAGCATGTATAGTGAGAACTATATCTGGAAAAATTGCAATAGTTACAGCGACGTTGCAGTAAGGTCGCCTTTGTACATGTATCCAGATACATGTATCTTGTGTATCTCTATCAGATATCTGTACTACCGTGTATAAATAAAAATCCCAACAGCAGTGACTGTGACTGTTGGGTTTGAGTCTCTGGGTCTGTGGGTCTTGGAGTGGTACGCATATTTCTTATCGGTTATGGAGCCTTTGCTGATTTGGTTTAAGATACACTCTACAGGAAGTGGTTTTGTCTTTCAATGTGTTGTTTTCATCCAAAGCTACAATGGTCTCAACTCATTCTGTGACATTGACGGATTGGAAAATTACCAGTACAAACCTTTGGGTTGCAGTGAAGAAAAGGATTTCCGTAAATAGATTCACATTAATTACCGAAAAGTACCGTTACTTACAGAACTATCTGGGAAGTTTACCAAAACACTAAAAGGACAACTTGATTGGCAGACCAACCTGAAACCAGGACAATCAATAAAACTAGGGCTGGTAAATCAGAAACCACCGACTATGCCGGCACACAAACGGGAACAAACATTGCGTATCAAATGATCACAAGTTTTTCTCACTTTGTCTCCACCAAATAAGACTGGCAATGAACAATTTTGCAATAATATCCCCCTTATAGACCAGGAACCCAGGCACCGCCAGTAGATGTTTCTTAAAAAATGATAGTCCTGTGTACGAAAGTATTATAAAATGGCGATTCATGGCGATTCCAATCTACGGTCCTTAAAAATTGCCGCATATTAAAAAACACTTATAAAATGGAAATTGTTTCATACCTACTTGATCACTTCAGAACCTAATAAAATGGCATAGTTCAGGAACACAAAATCCTCCTTTTTGTCCCACCAATGAATAGTCATTTCGCTACCGCGGGGGTCGTGCAGGAGGAATTCAATGGGGAAGGATGGCGGAGGCATTTTATAAGATTTTTAGACCCCCGGGTTTGTTCTTACCAGTTGAAAAAATTGTCATTTTATAGCCCCACAAAATTGGTTCAGTTTACAAAATAGTTATTGTGTTGTGATGCAAGGTTTGTAACCCCGGGGGGCGCTGGTTTATAAACATTTTTGGTACCCCGACCCCCCCAAAAAAATACCTTATAAAAAAACACAAAAAAAACGGTACCCGGGTTCGGCGGGTTTGTAAGAGATAATAAAAGGGTGATTTTACAATATTTCACAGTTACTTCGATCAATTTTCCCATTTTGGGGGAATATTTCCCAACGGCAACGCTGCAAAACTCAATTCCCCACAGCAGCTGCCAAAGTTGCCGGCTTCTGAAGCTCGGGCGGTCGATCCTGATACAGCAGACCTCGACGATTCGTGATACGTGCGGAGGGAGTTCTATGGTTCAAGGGATTGCCAATGGCATTCTGATTTGATTCTCGGGCGGTGAAGTACTGAGGCTTGAAACATTCGGCGATTTCCCAATGACAAAATGTATGGACCAAAATGGTGAAAATATCTATCTAATGTGATATACCTTGAACTTTGAATCAGTGATTATCTATGATTTGCTGTAATATCTGATTGATCTTAAAGAGGGTTGCTCCCTGGCCACCCCACATACGTTTGGGGCGGAAACAGGGTAGATATTTGGAGGTAAAATTTTGTTATTTCTTGTATATGTCACCCTTGCATGTGGCAATGATGTACCTGCAATAGGTTCGAGCAACCTTGATATACACATATTTGTCCCCATCGAAAAACACAAACAAAATTTGGTGTATTTCCCAAGATCGGCCTAGGTGACCTAAGCCAATGATGCTTAACGTTTCCCAAACCCTCTGTTGCTTCATCCATGTTTTTTTGTCCAACACCAGGCTTGGCGCGCCTGACAAAACAGCCAGGCTGATGGCGTTGGCCAAATCATCGAAGTCCCACATCAAGACATCCAAGAAGAACCACACAGGGACCTCGGTGAAGTCGCCGCGGTAAATGTTGAGTAAGATGAATATGAAACAATGATATCATTTACTACTATCACCAGCTATATATAAATATATAGTGATAATTATATGATTATGAACTACTATCACCAAGAATTAAGTGTTAAGAGTTGTAAGTTGCTATTACACTAAGGGTCCTGACTAGCCTGTAAAGTCTACGTTGGTATCACATATCTAGTCAAGATCTCGGGTGAACTGTTGGTAACGACCATGGTTGCGGACGATGGAACATGATGGAACGCCATGAGATGTGACGGATATGTTATGGGATATTTGGCGGGATATGTTATTGTATATATATATATATAAATCTATATGCATATATAGAGAGAGTGAAGAGAACACATATATTATAGCCAACTCAATATGATTTGGGCTCTGCCCAGTGGAGTTTTCAGATATGGCTTACGGAGAGCAGCCAGCACAGCTATACAGATATGTCAAACGAGAGGGATTTGTATGAATTCCACAAAGGGTATGTGACGGTATGTGTGTGTATATACATATATATATATATATATACAGATATATGCTCCAACTACAATACCATTAGTTTCGGGTAACACAAGGGCCTAAAGCTACTTTGGAAGGCTATCACACAAGTATACAACTATATAAGCGTACAATACCCATCTATGTATATAGATAAATAATTGAATTTTACTATACAATGCATCAATACCATACAAAACCATACGACACATACCCTCCACAATACTATACATCAATAAATCATTAAATGAAATATCCATAAAGACTATACATTAAAGACTATCATTTACATCATCTTAATGGACACACATTTTTTGTTTAATAGTATTACTAATTGACGGTTTCAACCCCCCTGAAAAAAAATAGTCAGATTGGATCATCATCCCAACTATTGGGGAAAATAACAAATGTTCCAAACCACCAACCAGATTATATAATATAATGGATATACTTATGCCGCTTCATTAAAGTCTGCCGCGTCATTTGTCGAGTCACCGGCATCTGCTTGGACCAAATGCCGCAGACCGCGCGGCCCATGAAATTCAGCGAGGTCAAAAAGGAGGTGGTCATCGATGCAGCGCGTTCCACCTGGCGAACACGGTGCTGTTGTGCCATGGGATGCGCCAGAAATGGTGGTTTAACAACAATTTATAATTAAATGGGATTTAAATTGCGATTTTAATGGATGTGTGTATTTAGGAAGTTTCCTAAAATGCAGGTATCCCCAAATCATCCAAATTATAGACAATTTGAGTACTGAAACCCATGGTTTTGGGCATACCCATTTTAAGAAACCCCATTGGAATCCATTTGTGTATTGGTTTCAGGGGGTAAATCATTCATTTCGTGACGGATGATACCCTCTGATAAACATACAAAAAACTATGGAAAATCACCATTTTTCATGGGAAAACTCACTATTTCGACTGGGCCATGTTCTATGTCGCTTTTTGTATGTTTACCAGGCCGGGTCATTTTAATTTGGAAGCAAACCAACTTTAACATCACCAAACGATCTGATTAGGAGAACCGAGGCCCTGACTACCGTCTTCAGGTGATTTTTTCCTCTGCTCTGGGATATTTACCCTCTGGTAAATTAACATAGACCCTGGCAGATGGGGGTTGGAAGATTAGTTTCCACTAAAAATTGGTCATTTTCAGGGTCTATGTTTATTTACCATAGGGTACACCCCCCCTGGGGTGTGTGGAACTGGAGATTGTTCAGCCCTTTTTTGGAAGATGTACGAGGACCAACATGCAATTTCCATCGAGGAAACGAACAAACCAAAATGATGTCTGACCTGGGCCCCGTCCGAAAACCCTGGCGTCAATTTTTCCATGTGTCTGTCTGATTGATGTGAATTTGAACCATCAAAGGGGCTTCCAAATTCCAAGGCTCTAAAGTGGGTAAGCCCAACATTGGAAGGTGCACCGCGCTTGCGCGAAAAAAAACACCAACTCCACCCAGGCCAGCGTGCTATCGTCACTCCCATCCAGGAAATATTCACTAGAGGGCCAGCACAATTCCCTGTGCTTAAGGTATCATCCGGCTCATCGACTGCTGGAAACATCAGGGTATATCAGGGTTCCATGTGGAACAACTGACCATTCACAAAACGGACCAATTCTGGATGCCTAGTCTTTGGGAACCCCCATGTTTTTGGGCCATGTCGTTGCTCATCCTTTTTTGTTGGGAAACTCAATGCCATAAACCTACGTAGCATTTGGGGATGGTTTATAGCACCCTTCTGAATGTCTATTTGGTCAACATGCGCATGTTTCTTTCTTCAGACTGATTGATAGATGTCGGAACAAATGATTATATTTCACAATTTGATCAGTTTTTCATTATTTGAAAACTATTCCTTCTATGAATCATCATTCACGGTGGAGCTGTTTTGAGGCCCTTATTGTCTTATATGCCCAGAAGGGTCTGTGGCGCCATAGGCCTCGAAAACGGCAGCTTGAAACATGTGACGATTGAAATAATATGGGCATAGAATATCATCGTTCAGCACCATGTTTTCCATTGTGTAACATTGACACTTTGACCCATACTCGCATGACTATTTCCATGTTCCATTGAAACAACATAAAACAGTTTGACATGTACCCTTTGAATCCCTTTGAACAATATCTATGGTGATTATACGATTCTTATTAGCCCAATATATGTTGAGCACTATCTTGTTCACAATATCAAGGTGAATCACCAATCCATGGTGGTGCTCCCAGTTGTGTTCGATATAAACCCCATGAAGATCCACTAAGTTAAATATAAATATATATATATATATGGCTATGAGTCAAAACCCTAGGACCAGGATGGTACACTGAAATAGCTGGTGACTGGATGGTTATTCCCCGAAATATGGTAATAGGTTTTGACCCATCCTCATTGCGGATACATCCACCTATTTCTTTTTCACCTGAAACACGTCCATGTTTGGGTAAGTCCACCAGTATCTAACGTCGAATATGTTTTATATCCCAACATCGAATAGCTATATAAATCAAGTTCTAAATCCCATGAACAGTTTGATATATCTAGCATCAACCCAACACGTCCATACAACCTAGTGATAAACTGTTATAAACCAATCCAAACATACGGAAACCACCACAACAAATGTCTTAAACCAGTAAAAACATGTCATAAACTATTATCTACAAACGTACGTATAATATATATATAATAACTAATATATATATATATATAACAACTAATAATAGTTATTATTATCATTATTATATTGTCATATCATATTTACCATCTGGTTATTCAACATAGCCATGGAAAGATCCACCTTGCTATTAAGAACGGTAAACCATCTATTTCTATGGGCCATCTATACCATGGCGAACTGTTAGTCATAACCAGATAACAAGATTATTATTAACCATCATTAACCATATAATAACCATATATAGACCATTATTAACAGTATATTAACCAATCTGGGTAAATGATAATATTTCACTAACCTGAATTAAGGCCATTTGGGGATGCTTCCCCTTACTAACTATGATTATAGTGAGGTCGCAGTGAGGTCGTTATAATTTACCCAGACCAATGGCCTCAACCGACTCGTATCGACTCAGTCGATCATGGCCTTGAGGCGCCGAGCTGCCCAAAGGGCTTCCGCCAGCGGGGCACTCTCCAAGGATTTGGCCTGGAGAAAAACGTTAGCTGATGTCAGATTATGCTAGATTATGTTAGATTATGTTAGGTTATGTTAGCTGATGTTAGATTATGTTAGGAGATGTTAGATTATGTTAGCTGATGTCAGATTATGTTAGCTGGTTCACTGATGTAAGCTGATGTTAGCTGATGCTAGTTGGTGTTACTTAATGCTAGTTGATGCTAGATGATGTTAGCTGATGCTAGCTGATGTCAGATTATGTTGGGTGATGTTAGATTATGCTAGATTCTGTTAGGCGATGTTAGATTATGTTAGCTGATGTTAGGTTATGTTAGGAGATGTTAGATTCTGTTAGGTGATGTTAGATTATGTTAGATTATGTTAGGTGATGTTAGATTATGTTAGGTGATGTTAGATATGTTTGCTCATGTTAGATTATGTTAGATTATGTTAGATTATGCTAGATTATGTTAGCTGATGTCAGATTATGTTAGGTGATGTTAGATAATGTTAGCTGATGCTAGGCGATGTTAGATAATGTTAGCTGATTCACTGATGTAAGCTGATGCTAGCTGATGTGGTGATGTCAGATAATGTTAGCCGATGCTAGTTGGTGTTACTTAATGCTAGTTGATGCTAGATGATGTTAGCTGATGTTAGCTGATGTCAGATTATGTTGGGTGATGTTAGATTATGTTAGTTGATGTTTGATTATATTAGATTATGTCGACTGATGTTAGATTATGTTAGCTGATGTTAGATTATGTTAGGTGATGTTAGATTATGTTAGCTGATGTTAGATTATGTTAGATTATGTTAGCTGATGTTAGATTATGCTTGCTGATGTTAGATTATGTTAGCTGATGTTAGCTGATGTTTGATGATGTTAGATTATGTTTGCTGATGTTAGATTATGTTTGCTGATGTTAGCTGATGTTTGGTTATGTTAGATAATGTTAGCTGATGTTAGATTATTTTAGGGGATGTTAGATTATGTTAGGTGTTGTTAGATTATGTTAGCTGATGTTAGCTGATCTTAGATTATGTTAGGTGATGTTAGATTATGTTAGGTGATGTTATATTATGTTAGCTGATGTTAGCTGATGTTAGATTATGTTAGCTGATGTTAGCTGATGTAAGCTGATGCAAGCTGATGTTAGCTGATGTTAGCTGATGTTAGCTGATGCTAGGCGATGTAAGATAATGTTAGCTGATGTTAGATTATGTTAGCTGATGTTAGCTGATGTTAGCTGATGTAAGCTGATGTTGCCTGATGCTAGGCCATGTTAGATAATGTTAGCTAATGTAAGCTGATGTTAGCTGATGCTTGGCGATGTTAGATAATGTTAGCTGATGTTAGATTATGTTAGCTGATGTTAGCTGATGTTAGCTAGTGTAAGCTGATGTTAGCTGATGCTAGGCAATGTTAGATAATGTTAGCTGATGTTAGGTTATGTTAGCTGATGCTAGTTGATGTTAGTTAATGCTAGTTGATGCTAGATGATGTTAGCTGATGTTGGCTGATGTTAGCTGATGTTAGCTGATGTAAGCTGATGTTAGCTGATGCTAGGCGATGTTAGATAATGTTAGCTCATGTTAGATTATGTTAGCTGATGCTAGTTGATGTTAGTGAATGCTAGATGATGTTAGCTGATGTAAGGTGATATTAGCTGGTGTTAGGCAATGTTAGATTATGTTAGGTCATGTTAGATTATGTTAGCTGATGTTAGTTGGTGTTAGCTCATGTTAGCTGATGTTAGTTGATGTTAGATGATGTCAGCTCATGCTAGTTGGTGTTAGCTGATGCTAGATGATGTTAGCTGATGTTAGCTGGTGTTTGCTTATGTAAGCTGATGTTAGATGATGCTAGGCGATGTTAGATAATGTTAGCTGATGTTGGATTATGTTAGCTGATGCTAGTTGATCCTAGTTGATGCTAGATGATGTTAGCTGATGTTAGGTGATGTTAGATAATGTTAGCTGATGTTAGGTGATGTTAGATTATGTTAGCTGATGTTAGCTGATGTTAGATTATGTTTGCTGATGTTAGCTGATGCTAGGCGATGTTAGAAAATGATAGCTGATGTTAGATTATGTTAGCTGATGCTAGTTGATGTTAGTGGATGCTAGATGATGTTAGCTGATGTAAGGCGATGTAAGCTGATGCTAGGCGATGTTATATAATGTTAGCTGATGTTAGATTATGTTAGCTGATGCTAGTTGATGTTAGTTGATGCTAGATGATGTTAGCTGATGTTAGCTGGTGTTAGCTGATGTAATCCAATGTTATCTGATGTTAGGCGATGTTAGATGATGTTAGCTGATGTTAGTTGTTGTTAGCTGATGTTAGTTGATGTTAGCTGATGTCAGTTGATGTTAGCTGTTGTTATCTGATGTTAGTCGATGATATATTTTGTATGGTGATATTAGTTGATATTCGTTGATATCAGTTTATGTTAGTTGATGTTAGATGATGTTAGCTGATGTTAGTTGCTGTTAGGTCTTAGGTGATGTTGGCTGATGTTACTTGATGTTAGATGATGTTATGTGATGTTAGCTGATGTTTGCTGATGTCAGTTAAAGTTAGCTGATGTTAGGTAATGTTAGCTGATGTTAGTTGATGTTAGCTGATTTTCGTGGGTGTTAGTCAATGTTAGCTGTTGTTAGTTGATGTTAGATGATGTTAGCCTATGTCAGCCGATGTAAGCTGATGTTAGTTGATGGTAGTTAATGCAAGCTGATGTTAGCTGATGTTAGGTGATGCTACCTGATGTTAGTTGATGTTAGTTGATGTTAGGCGATGTTAGTTAATGTTAGGTGATCTTAATTGATGTTAGCTGATGTGAGTTGATGTTAGCTGATGTTAGTTGATGTTAGTTGGTGTTAGATGATGTTAGCAAATGTTAGCTGATGTTAGATCATGTTAGATCATGTTAGCTGATAATTAGTTTATGTAAGTCGATTCTAGCTGATGTTGATTGATGTTAGCTAATGTTAGGAGATGTTAGTTTGTGTTAGTTTATGTTAGTTGATGTTAGGTAATGTTAGTTGATGTTAAAACATGTTAGCTGATGTTACATGATGTTAGTCATTGTTAGCTGATGTTAGGTGATGTTAGCTGATGTTTGTTGATGTTAGATGACGCTAGCTGATGTTAGCTGATGATAGGAGATGTTAGTTTATGTTAGTTGAGTTTAGATGATGTTAGCTGATGTTAGTTGATGTTAGGTGATGTTAGGTGATGTGAGATGTTGTTGGTCGATGTTTGCTGATGTAAGTTGATGTTATATAATAGCTGATGTTTGCTGTTGTTAGTTGATGTTAGGTGATGTTAGCTGATGTTAGTTGGCGTTAAATGATGTTAGGTGATGTTAGCTGATGTGCGTGGGTGTTAGTCAATGTTAGCTGTTGTTAGTTGATGTTAGATGATGTTAGCTGATGTTAGTGTTAGGTGATGGTAGCTGATGTCAGTTGATGTTAAACAATGTTAGCTGATGTTACATGATGTTAGTCAATGTTGGCTGATGTTCGCTTATGTTAGTTGATGTTAAGTGGTGTTAGCTGATGTTAGGTGATGGTAGTTAATGTTAGCTGATGTTAGGTGATGTTACCTTGTGTTAGTTGATGTTAGTTGATGTTAGGTAATGTTAGCTGATGATAGGTGATGTTAGCTGATGTTAGCTGGTGTCAGTTGATGTTGCTTGATCTTAGTTGATTTTAGCTGATGTTAGTTGATGCTAGCTGATGTTAGCTTATGTTATCTGATGTTAGTTGATGTTAGTTGATGTTAGTTAGTTGATGTTAGTTGATGTTCGCTAATGTTAGTTGATGTTATATAGTTTTACCAGTGGACACTCATGTCATCTGTCAAGAAAAAAACACCAACAAGTACTCATGTCACTAGACAGGAAATAATGTGTGTCATTATTAGTTTGTGTCACTTGATGTCTGTCAACATGAGTTAATGTTAATGTTGGTTCATGTAGATCTAGACATGGTAGTGAATGACTACAATGAATTACCAGAAATAACTATAATCCAATCCATTATAGTTGTTCATCAATCCAACCATTATTCATCAATTCTGAGATTTATTCATCAATCTAAATGATGTTAGTTTTTGTTGGATTGATGAATAACTATCATGAACAAATCTCACAGTCATCTCCATGAGCAGTGGAGCAGTGCGCGAGTCGACTTTCTTAGAGCAATAATCTGGAACAAATGCCCGGACATTTGGCAACCCCAGCATCAGAATCATCCGAGTTGACTCAGCACTATCGGCATTGCACTCGAGCTGGACACTCCCAGGGTCAAATGTTGAACTTCTCATTGGTCTGACATGTTTGCTGCTTGGAACTCTTCAAAAAATCTGGCTTGCCCTCTGGTAAACTAACAGTTTGCGAACTGGAAACTCTCAATTTATACATATAAAATCATGTAAATATAATTATGGGTAAATAAAGTATTAAAAACTGTTGGGTTGATATCAAAAATGGCTCTTAAAAGTTACATAGAGGATTTCCATAGCTATGCGACAATTTACCAAGTTTGGCACGAAATACCACTTATAAGTCCATCACCCCATTTTTTCTTCATGATAACCCCATAGAAATAACCATGTATCGAAGCCCATCAAAATCACGCGTGAAAATCACGGCCTGAAAAACCCGGTACCCAGCGTCCCATCTCCACCGGGGACCCCGGGGCGTAGCGGCCTCTTGTTTTAACAAAACACAGGGCGTCGTGAAGGCGTAAGAAAAGGTGAAACCGCAAAGAAACCTCAGTGGATTGGTGAAACCACTGGACTCGTTGTTAATTAACCATATAATCTGGTTAATCATATATTAACCATTATTTTTCTGACCAGATTTTATGGTTAATGATTGTCATTCAATAGCTGGTTGGTGGTATACCTACCTACCTATCTAGCCCGAAAAATGATGGGATTTCTTACCATCAAACCATGGGGTAGATAAGAAACCACAGTGTGCCCACCCATAAGGGTGACAAACCACCACAGGATGCACAAAATCATGCACTTCCAGAGATTCCATGTGGCGAGATCTGCAAATTCTAAAAATTTTCTGATTCATGAAGAAAACAAAAAAAATCGGGATTAGAGACGCTCAACATGGTGTAAGGGCCTGAAAATACACTTGGAATTGATATATTTAAAGACCACACAGCTCCGAGGTTTAAGCACACAACGAACGGTGATGTAACGGACCAAGTTTGGAATCTGAACAATAGGGTATATCCTGACCAGCCTTAATTGTTTTTTGAAGCAACTTCTGGATTCAACTGATTCTTCCCTGCTGCTTTCTATCCCTGCAACAGAATTGAATCAGCTAAGCAGTGTTCAAAAATCCTATGTCATCCCATCTTACTGTTTCGTTGATAGGGATTCCCAGAATGGGTCAGTTCATAGTTACCAACTATTCAATAGACCAGGTAGGCTAACAACCCCTCATCAGTATATAATCAGCCATCATCCAATCGTTAATCATCTTCTATATCAATTACAGAATATCCCATTAATTGGTTAAACTGAAAAAGACAAGAAATACCCGTAGATTTGATGCTTCATTCCGCGTGAAATAGCCAATCAACAGGGATCAGCAAATCACTTCTTCGTCGGCCGCCAAATTTTGAATGACTAAGACCCGGATAAATGATTGCTGAATCCAGTACAATCAGTCATCAACATTTTTTTTGTTGTGGCCCCAACTTTCTGACATAAGCCATGCAATCCCTATTATTGATATGATCCATGATAAGATGTTCATTCTATTTATCTCACCGTAAAATTGGCATACTCAACCAACCGCAAAGGCAACCCGCTTTGCAGCTTTGTGGATCTAAACACAAACAGCTATCATTTAAAAAAATGGGTCGGTTTTAGTCTTGTTGCTAGGTCATTCCTATTGAAATCCCTGTTCATCACCCTAAAATCTCACGAAATCGCACTAAATCACCCTGAATTCCGTTAAAGCCAACATTAAATCAACCCAAAACTCATATAAAATCCGCTTAAATGACCGACAATTTCCATGACATCCAAATAACCCCCTAAAATCACTTGAAATGACCATTAAATCAGCTAAAATCACCCTGAAATCACATTGAATCAGTTTATAATCCATTGAAATCCCATGAAATCACCCAAAAATCCCAAAATCAAGATCACCCTCAAATCCACCACCAAACTCCCAAAAATTCACCAAAAACAAAAACCATTCCGAAACCGAAGCCAGGCACCAAATGGCCGAGGAGATGAAATAGAAAATGTCCGTGACCAGCGGCCTTTGCAGCTGCCCAGGAAAGTTGGTGCCCTTGGCCACGTTGATCCAGGTCAGAAGAAAGGCGGCCACGGTGGAGGTCAAGGTCCCCACGAAGAGGAGCCACTGGAGTTTCCAGGCGCCTCGAAATCTGTGGTTTTGGATGGAAAACATGGAACTGCTTGGTGGTTTTGAGCCCTACCCCTCTGAAAAATGATGGAGTGAATAACAGTTGGCATGATGAAATTCCCAAAAATGCTCTGGTTAAACATTAAAATATAAAAAATGGGTCACCATAGCTATAATGGTCTGGTAAAGATACAAAAACAACCATGGAACATCACCATTTCTAGGTAAACAAAAATCGAACTCTATGGGCTATTTGCAATAGCCATGTTAGTTTACCAGAGGGTATGGTATAGAATGTAAAACATAGCAAGCCTGTTTTATATGTCTACGTGATATTCACATCTCTTTACGAATTGATTTCAATGTGTGAAAGATGTCTGTGATTCTGAGAGTGATATCATATATCTGTGATCTTTTGCAATGTTATAATATATATATATATATATATATATTGTGATATGTAATGATGCTATATACTGGGGTACAATGTTATATCGTATTACACATTGTTAGATATATCATATCTTACAATGATGATAACATGAAATTTGATACACATATACTGTTATAGTGTATACATTTGCATACATATAATGGTCCATAATGTTCCATATGACATATTAAATTTACAAGATCACCACTGTTTTAACGGGGGACGTACCCAAAATATCCCAACATGTAAGCTAATATTGTCAAGGTGTTTTTGAGGGGGGCCTTGAAAATGTAAGCTTACATTTTGAAGGTATTTTGAAGACCCTCCCCACTGGGGGACGTTCAGCGACCAAGTTTACATTTAAGGGGGGTCCCCAAAAATATATCTTACATTTTGGTATGGTCCCCCTGACAAGTAACTTTAAATGGGTGGTGATTGTATAAGTATAAACAATGGGAAAACCATCTAACAGCCCTTTGGTCAGTAGCTCCCAATTGAAACAGGTGCAATCCGACATTGTCACCATCCCCATCTTTGGCTTAAACCATCTCAAAAGGTATGGACTGAAAATTGCATTTCTATATTCAAGGTTTACCCACCGGAAATTGAAACGTGGCTTGCAAAATCAACCCATTTTACGTTGATTTTCACATGAACACCTTGATGATCTTGGGTACAGCTTGAGAATTGTATAAGAATTCACTGTATAAGAATTTGAGGGCTGCATGTATTTTCCAGCTTGCCCCGTTTACACCGAAGGGTATCTGGTCTTCAAGATCTCAAGGGTTCCAATCATCATCGAGCTGAATGGGCCATGGCTTCCATCGTTGAAGAACCAGAAGGCTATACCATGATAAATTTAAATCATGATAATTATGTCCCAGTTTGTCCCTGTCCCATTCAATCCCTATTGTTGATGGTATCCCAAGTTCCTCCATGTTCCAGTTCGCAAAGTCTTATTTTATCAATAACCAAACCCATAGGATCCATGTAATTATGCTATATATGGTGACATTTACCATCAATATACCCCCTTTATGTTAGCATATATACCAGCACCATGGATCCTATGGGAAAGGGCCCCGCCTACCGATTCACCAAAAGAACTTTCCACTGCACGCACACGGCGTAGAAGTAGCACCGCAGTCCAGGCCTGCGACGGCGGGTCGTTTTGGAGGGAACGGGCTGCCACTGTTTGGGAATGTGGAAAGAAATCACAGGGAATTGGCCATTTATTTGTTATAACTGCCTATTTCTATGGGATTATACATTCTATAGATTATAGATGCTATAAATTACTATAAATGGGCTTTTGTTAGTACTTAAAACTGGTAAAGGGTCATAACTGCAGGGAATTGTATTCTCAAAAGAAAGAACTAGTATCGAATCGATGATATCCAAACTCTTCACTGAGAGGGGCCCCGATGCGATGAAACGAGGACCTGGTGTGGGTCCCCCAACATAGCTAAATTGGTTTAGATGTGGGTAGACATTGAGATTATGGGTGTTCATGCTTAATATATCTATAGTTGATGAAATTTGTAAACTAAGTGACAACCTGCAGGGGCGACGTATTGTAGTCATGATTGTAACTATATAGTTTTCTTCAAAAAAAGAACAGGCCAAATCGCTCGTTGCAAATATCCCTGAAAACAAGGCTAATATCCCAATCCAATTGATGCTACAGAGGGTATAACTATGTATAACAGTATAACTCATGTATAACTCCATTAATTAATGTAGGTAAAACAAATAATAAACCACCCATTTGTGAATGGTTTGTACCACCTATTTATGGTGATATGGTGATTTGGGGGATGGTTTACGACATTGTTTTACCCACATTAGTCATATCCAGTGTTACGTCTGTGTTTCAGTGACATATGGGGATGGGTCAAAACCCTGGTACCTAGTGAACCCCAAGTCATAGCTGGTATTTCTGGATGTTCATCCCACTAGAAATGGTATTTTCATAGGTATTGATTCATAGCCATATCTCCCAGCTCCATGGTGCAACCCGGGGCCGATGTAAAAATTTTCGGCGCCTGTCCCAGCACGTCAAGATTAAAACCAAAACTCCTCACCAGATCGCGGAAGAGCTTGTCACCATGGCCTGCCGCTGGAAGCTAGGCCAAAGCTAACCGCTAACCCAGGTTAGTTCAACAAAAAACATTAAAAAAACAACAATGGTTTTTGAAGGTCTATATATAATAGAAATAAATATATATATATAGGATTAAATAGAGATCTATATAGGATTATATAGGTCTATTAACCACGCATCAACTTGGAAGGCCAGCGGATTTGTTTGAAACTGACTTGGACGGTCAAGTCGCCTTGCCCATGGCACATGTTTTTGGGTGTTTCGGGGGCTTTTGGAGGATGATTTTTGGGATGAAAGCTCACAGAAAATGATGATTTTCATGACCCATGTTGTAATGTCGAAAGTTGGGGAAAATCTGAAAACATCTGAAAACATCTGGCCCAAACACTGGCCAAACTTAGCATTAATAACTGCATTTCTGAAACCAATCATCAGGTAGTTCAAAAGGTTCCCCAGAGGTGATTTGTTTCTGAATATGGTCCAATTTCATTGAGTTTCATGTTAAATTTAGGCTTCACTCATACACCATAGGATCCATGTATGCTATATATGGTAACATTTACCATCAATATACCCCAAATGATAGCATATACTGTTGGATATGTCTGAACATATTGCCTCCTATTCCCTGATTACACCACATCAACATTGCCGGTGAACTCGGCTTTTAAACAAACTCGACATTTTCTTCCACCCATCTTCCACCATCTTCCAAACAAACGCCCGGTGTCACCTGGCATTGCAAGGCATAGCCAGTAGGTGTTGGCCACTAACCAGCAGTAGGTTTCCAACCAAATGGCGACCACCGCCCACACCACCACGCGAGCATAACGCGAGTTTGGATGAGGCATGCCTGGGCGTCAGGGATGACTTCGAAGTTGCGGGCTTGCCCATGGAAGACCACATTGATGATCAAAAGCGTTTTTTTTTGAAAAAAGAACTGAATTGTATGATCAGATTTTGATACCATGTGTTTTTCTATATGATGAACAGTGGTTTTTGGTGTCAAGTAGAACAATGGCTTTGGATCATCAATTTATGGTTTTTCTGTTTTTCTGGATGTCTTTGGAAGCGAGATCTTTTTTGCGAATGAAACAACCCATCTTTTGACCGATCGAGCCAGGCAGCCACGTTGCTGATCCATCCGGAAACCACAAATGTGAATGTACGTCGTTTTTCTATTGCATAACAAACATCATTAAACATAGAAATAGGTGATTGTCCCATGAACAATGGTGATTTATATGGATTATATGGATTAGAGTAATGGAAGATATTTTGGTTGGTGGTTGAGCCCTACCCCTCTGAAAAATATGAGTTCGTCAGTTGGGATGATGACATTCCCAACAGAATGGAAAAATAGGAAATGTTCCAAACCACCAACCAGTATTAAAAACATGCTATTTTTTAACCATGTAAGGTACCTGAAAATTTGCCGAGAACCCATACATTTTTTCTATGACTCAAAACACCGATGGGAAACCATTTTAGATGGTCTTAAGAGCGGCTCCAGCGAAGTAGCTGGCCATTTCCTGCCCTTCAGGCCAAGAGACTGAGACACAAGGCAGCTAACAAAGCATGCAGCCAGCACATCAGAGCATCCTGTTGCCGTCCGATTCCGTCGGATTGTGTCATGCGGATGTCGCCGGCGGTTAATATGCGGAAACCGCTTCGGCATCAACAGGACGCTAAGATTTTTAGTGGGTATCAAGCGGATTGTCAAAATTTCCCCAGTCATGGCTTCAATATGGTATGTTACTCACCAATTGAACGTGCCCAATTTGTTCCACTAAGAGCAACCCAAACTGGACGCGTCAAACAGTGGAAGATTTGCCCATGACTGGAAAACCTAAGGCAAATCTTCATAGGATCCCCTCTAGAAATGGGGATGTAACCATCGAAAAATGGTTAGTTTTTATAGTTTTTTGTATACGTTTATACTTTTATCATTATAAAAAATGGATTAACCATCATGATTTAGTTTTTTTTTTGATAAAAAATGGGCGAATTTTCTCTACATCTCATGGCAGATAGCTATGACCATCCCTCCGGTCCCAGGAGAAGTCCCCGGACAAGATGGTCCCGGCATCACTTGGGGAAAGACGTTTACGACGTTTGCGGTTTCTTGAATGGGATAAAAAATGGGATTTTAATGGGAATTTATGGTGGTTTAATGGGATTTAATATGATATAGCCTCTGGTAAACAGACATAGCTATTGAACATGGCCCAGTAGAAATAGTGGAGTTACCTATGAAAAATGGTGATGTTCCATATTTTCCATGGTTATATGTTGGTTTACCAGAGGGTATATCAAATTGTTTAGCAAGAATCCAAATTCAATCAATGTCCCATTACTTAATCCAACTTAAGAATGGCTCTGAACAACACATTCATCAATATTCACCAACATGGTATTCGATATCATATCACATCCAAATCATTTCCCAATATCATTGTGTTCAATATATTCCCATCGAAAACCATAAAATCATCCTTCACTTCGACGCTTTCCATATCAAATGCACCAAGTTGGTTTATCGATGTTTGTTATAACCACATATAACATACATATATAACAACCATAAACTAGTTCGATATATATCTATATAGTTTTGTGGTTTATACATGTTTGTTATTACTATAATCACATATAACCATCATAAACTAGTTCGATGTATTTAGTTATGTGATCTTCACCACCAGCTCCGGGCCTTCCCGAAGTACCAGGGGGAGCCGTCGAAATATGGCACCTCTGCTCCTTCCTCCAGGCAAGTGGCGATGCCACCGCTGCCGTTCTTCTCCTTCACCGGGAAAAATGAGAAATTTACGAATGGGCACTCCAAAAATAATGATGATAGGTGATGGCACTCCAATTTATAGCCTTAATTTATGAAATAATCCCTATGGATCCACGTAAGTACCTTCTTAGGAAGTGGGACTGGGGTATGATGACTGGGGGGTGTCAACCGTACCTTCTCAGGAGGTGTTTGGATAGGGAATGATATTGATATTGATATTGGCATGTCGGGATTTCATCTGGTTGGTGGTATACCTACCCCTCTGAAAAATGATGGAGTTCGTCAGTTGGGATTATTCTTCCCAACTGAATGGAAAAACAAAAATTCATGTTCCAAACCACCAACCAGTCATGTTTTTTCTTCGAAATCACTCACTCGTTGGTGATTTCGAAGAAACCTGTGGCACCAATTTCAGGTCCACCGGTCCACGACTTCGACAGAGGCCCAAAGCAAGGACGCAGGTCCCCCGATGCCGGCCAGGATGGTTCTTTAAGGGATAACATATTTGTCTTTGAATGGTTTTGATTTCCACTGTATATATATATATGTATACATAGATGTAACCAGCCCACATTTCTACCTGTCAGAGTGGACATCCAGCGTGGAAGCAGTCGACTAGATGCTAGGTGTGAAATGAACAAATTGATGTTGCTTCATAAGCCCGAAACATAAGGCCGGGGCATCAGTGGGGCGCTCTATGTAAACCTTCCATGAACAATTCAACTATATCAGCCATAAATCCAATCTTGAATGCTTAAAAACAACAATTTTCAGTGGTTAAGTGATTGAATACTTCCAATTTCCAACGGTTGAATGGTCAAATGCTACCATGTATCATCCAATTTTCAATGGTTCAACATATGTTATGTTAAGCGACCATCGCCCTTCTTTCGCCCCCTTGTTTCGGTGCCGCCCTTCACGTCCCAGGTCTCCCATGGGTAAAACGTCGCCGCCGCCGTCAGCAGCACCACCAGCGCAGCCCCGAGAGAACGATGGATCCGCCCGGGCGCTACGCCGCTGCCGGACTCGGGGATGCCTACCTGGTCGCGTCGTTTCGCGGTGCTGTACAAAGATGAACTGATATTGATTAGTAGTGGTTAATAGGGTATAAACCATCAACAATGGGAATATGATGGGGATATAGAACCAACAAAGATGAAGCACTATTAACTTACTTGTGATGATCATCCCAGCAACCCCCATTCCCATCCATTCCCTACGTTTAGCACCAGTAAGTTAAAATTACTAAAGGTACAAGATGCGGCCCCCGTTCGCGTTCAGAAACGCCTCAAATTTCAGTGGCTGAATTGGCGGTTCATCCCATTTGGTAAGTCGGTGATAAGCCTAGTTCTAAGTGGATTAACCCTACAATGTGAGGCCCTCCAGTTATAAGTTGGTTTAGATTCGCCCCAGTAACTGGTTCGTTATTTATTTGCGTACCATAAATCGAAGTTATTGGAGTTATTGGCACCAACTTAGCTATCGAACGGGGGCCTCACATTGTACTTATATATCCCACAAAACCAGGGATGATCTAAGCTACTTGGGATCCGTGGGATGAGTCACCACCATGCTATGAAGAACGGTAAAGCATCTATATCGATTAGGGCCATCGAAAAACCATGGCGAACTGTTAACAAGTCATAACCAAAGGGTATATTATCTAATATACCTAGTACAAAATCTCTATATATATACATATATAATATACCTATTACAAATATATATATATATATATAAGTATCCATATTATATCAATGTGCCCCAAGCTCCAAGGCATTCCAAGGCATTCCAAGGCACGAGTGCTAGGAGCAGTGTCAGCACTAAGGTGGAGGAGGCCGCAAAGACTCCGGGGCCGAGCCAAGCGCAGGCCCAAGCAACCTCAAACGTTGAACGAATGGCAGCCTCGTTCAATGGGCGAAATGAACCATCAATAAGCATCATGAAAATAGCCATGAATAAGCATGAAAAAAAAGCCATTAACAACCATCAATCACCATGATTAATGGGAATTTTCATAGGATTCAATGGGATTTCTCGGGATTCCATGGCGTTTTTTTTTCATAGGGTTTACTGCGATGGAAGCCATGGAGGCTTCCATGGCCCATCGAGTAACCGATGTTTCCATAACTGGTTGGTGGTTGAGCCCTACCCTCTGGTGAACTAACAGTTCGCAATGGAAAATGGCTATAGAAATAGTGGATTTTCCCATGAATAGCATGGTGATTTTCCATTGCTATGTTAGTTCACCAGAGGGTACGCCCCTTAAAAAATATGAAAGTCAAATGGGATGATGAAATTCCAACTGAATGGAACAATAAAACATGTTCCAAATCCACCAACCAGATAATGATGTGAAAAATAGCTACGTTAAATAACCAGAGGGTAAGCCAGCTGCCTGGTTAAACCCACAGAAAATCTATGTGCAAATATGTGGAACTTAGAGTCCCCGGATAGAAGAGAAAAACCAACATAAAATTCCACTAAAATAGTGATAATTTACCGTTCCCGCTTTGTTGGGGTTACCCTCTGGTAAACGTTTACATAACTATGAAAAATCACCATGCTATTCATGGGTAAATCCACTATTTCTATGGTCATTTTCAATAGCTATTTTGACATAACCAGAGGGTATACCCCATTAAATCCCATTAAATCCCATTAAACCACCATTTTCCTATGGTTTTCCTATGGTTAAATTACCAGAGGGTACTATATAATATACCCTCTGGTTTCCGCACATTTATAGATGATTTTCCCACTAAAACCTCCACTTGTCTTGGATCCAGCCACAAAAACGTTTGTAAAAACCAAACGGAAAACGATAAAGGTCTTCCATAGATTATGTATTAATGAACTAACATAGCAATGGAAAATGGCTATTTATAGTGGATTTTCCCATGAATAGCATGGTGATTTTCCATTGCTATGTTAGTTCACCATAGATTATGTATTAATTATGTCATTGATGTTGGATAAATTCCTCATTAATCTATAGATGAATTATCCCATTTCCCAAGAAAATACCTCAAATGAAAGGATTTGTTCAGATTGTATTCGCTCGGAAAATTATGGAAATCATCTGTGATGTGGGTAAAACAATAATAAACAATCACCCAAATCACCATACATAGGTGGTACAAACCATTCCCAAATGGGTGGTTTATTGCATTGTGGTAAATGGTGTTTAATAGTGGTTAATATTGGTTAATAGTGGTTAATCGTTTTTGACAGTACTGGTCAATACCCATTAATACTGGTTAATACTGGTGAGTAGCGGTTGACAATGGCTAATAGTGCTTATAGTAATACTGGTAAAGTGGCTAGTAGTCGATAATACTGGTTAATACGAGTTAATACGGGTTAATACGAGTTAATACGGGTTGATACGGGTTGATAGTAGTTGTTAATACTGGATACTGGTGATTAATAGTGGTTAATAATGGTTGATGTACAATGGTTTATATATATAGTAATCCCTTCCCCAGTTCATATGAAACCCCCCACAGAAACCATGTTAAATCCTAGAGATAAATCCACATATTCGGGAGTGTTTAGTATAGTATGAACGCGGCGGGACAGGATTACTGGATTTCTCATGTCATGGCCATATCAAAGTTTGGGATTTTATAATAGTTTCATAAGTATATTATTTTGTAACTTTATTTACAGATCCCATAATTTGATAATTATATTCTTGTTTAAAGTTATTATTGTTATTTTGCGTGGGCAGGGTCTCTGTTTATCAACAGCCACATGGGATTTGAAGCAGCCGAAGTTGCGAAAAAAGGTCTCACCATGTTGTCTGAAAATATAGCCCATGTTCTCTCACAACCCCTTCTCAAAAAAATGGGAGATCTTCAGGATCTTAAAACGGAGCTATTGTACCATATAAGATCATATGAATTGTGGGGATATGCCCTTATCATAGGCCTGAAAAATAGGCCTTATATATGTATATATATATATATATATATGTATATATATATATGGTAGGTACCTCCAATAAATCGGTTCCTGTTGCATGTCTCATGTCATGTCATCTTGGTGGCTATGCCGCTTGACATTCTTTCCGTCCTTCCACTAAATTTTGCGTCGGTAATGTATGGTTACCCTCTAGTCAACTATAGAAACTCACCGTTTATCACCGTCAAATCATCAAACCACCATTTGTAATAGGTAGATTAGATATTACATATATATATATATATTATATATATATACATGGAGGTTTCCATAAATGGGGGTACCCCTAGTTTTCATCCATTTATAGATTGGATTTCCCCTTATAAACCATCTAGCGATAAAGGGGTACCTCCATTTATGGAAACCCCCGTATATACAAGTATATCTGGTCCATGTTCCATAGCTGTGTGAAACAGGTTGGCTTTGTTTCCATGACAGCTGCTGTCATTTTTCAGCTCGAAACCAATGATCCCAGACCGAGAGCAGTACAAAATCTGCATCGCAACATTCCTGTTGGTTAAGAGCACAATGTCCAATTGGATTAGAGTAATCACTACTAGTAACTACTGGAATCGGATTAAAATTAGTAATATCATTCTAAAGCCATATAAACATACTAAATGCCATAAGTATCATAAGTCATGTCA